>Ga0102950_1000245_pt1 | contig 14149 bp, 12 predicted proteins | sample SalPon2A_B_D2_MG_FD_78505 | JGI IMG/M metagenome (GOLD analysis project Ga0102950, IMG submission 78505) | Soil microbial communities from South San Francisco under conditions of wetland restoration - Salt Pond MetaG R2A_B_D2_MG | ecosystem: Environmental > Terrestrial > Soil > Wetlands | place...
CGAATGGGACACCTGGGGAGATTATAGCGCGTGGGCGCCTATCCCGCCTGACGGCATGAGCTGGTCGGAACCATGGGCCGACCATGATTCCCGGGCGTGGACGGTCGTCAAGCTAAGGGACTTCGGCCGGGAAAACATCGGCCGGTACCGGGTCGGATCCAGACCTGATGCTCCGCACATGGACCGAGCGCATGACTTCGGACATCAGCCGGACCTCGGAGTTGTTCGCCAACACACATCGAGCAAGGTAGCGGTCGTGAAAAACGAGACCCGTCCGGTGCACATGGGTCAACGGGACTATAAACGGATGAACTTGCATGCCGAGCAACAGAAGGTCGTGGCCCGCCACGAAAGGACGGTCAGAAAGCAAGTACTCGTCTCACAAGGAGAGTATCATAAAAGAGTCGACCGCGAGCGAGTAGCTCACCGATCACATGCCGAAGCGCCAAGAGCACAGCAGCGACATGAGAGCGGCGGTCACTCACACCCGTCATCTGAAGGTGGGGCGCATCACCGCAGATGACCGATCTTACCGGCTCGAGTAATGCACCAAGAGGGTGACGATTGTCACCCTCTTTCAATTGCATCGGGCGAGTGTGGTGATGTACTATCTCGGTTTGCGAGCGTGCAGTCTGACCGATGCGATCCGACCGGCATTCTGCGAGATCAGCTTTTCCGGCAGGGACGATCCGCAGCCGCACCCGCTTGCATCCCCGGCGAGAGTCTTCAAAGATTCGGATGTGTAGTCGAGTCGGTCGACAATCCGGACATCCTCGAAACCGGCATCCTTGACCAGCTGCACATACTCTTCTTCTCCGATAGCTCCGGCGATACAGCCGACCCACGAAAGCAGATCGTTGCGGATCGCCTCGGGCAAATCGCTGGCCACTATATCCGAAACAAGGATCCGTCCGCCCGGCTTGAGAACCCGGAATGCCTCTGCGAACACCTTATCCTTTTCCGGTGAGAGGTTAATCACACAGTTTGACATGATCCAGTCGACTTCTTCGTCCCTTAGCGGCATCTGTTCCATTTCTCCCTGACGGACTTCAGCATTCGTTACCCCGGCTGCGGCCAGGTTACGGCGACTCGTTTCGATCATCTCCGGTGTCATGTCAAGGCCGATCACCTTTCCGTTGGGTCCGACTTTCCTTGAGGCCAGAATCAGATCGAGCCCGGCTCCGGAACCGAGATCGAGCACAACCTCCCCTGGCTGCAATTCCATAAAGGCGATCGGATTTCCGCAACCGAACGAAGTTACTTCGCCCGCAACATTGCTGAGTTCACTTTGATTGTATCCGGCCAGCTTGGTCATTTCAGAAGTCGCGTTCTCGGTCAGCTTGAGATTGCCTGATCCGCAACATCCCGAAGTTGAGGTGATCGCCTCACCGTACTGCTTCCTGACCGCCTGCCGAATTTCTTCGTTAGATCTTTTTTCTGACATTAGTATCCTCGCTTTGCCAGTGGTTTATAATCGTAAATATACGATAATAAACTCAGTGGAGTTTCATTGCGCAAGCAGAGTTTTCCGAGAAAATCGAGAAAAGAGTCCCAAACCTCGCGGGATGATCGGTGTTACAGTATATTAATTGAAGCGCAGGCAAATCGCTCTTTTTTCGCAGCTTTGTGTTAAGATTCTGCCTGACAAGGCAATGGAGGTAATAGCATGCCGGAATTCCGTCAGAATCAAGCTTCCAAGGAATGGGTGATCCTGGCTCCGGGCCGTGGCGGGCGGCCATCTGATTTTCGCAAGAACCGACCAAAACCAGGCGGAATGCCGCCGTACAAATCGGACTGTCCTTTCTGCAAAGGCAACGATAAGCATATCGTCACACCCATTCTCACGTATCCCTCGGAAGGTGACTGGCAGGTGCGAGTTGTCCCGAATAAATATGCCGCACTCCGTTCGGACACCGGTCCGGAACGGGAGCACGTGGGAGGTTTCCTCAAGGCGAATGGATTCGGTATCGCTGAGGTAGTGATAGAGCACCCCTTACACAACCGGACGATCGGAACAATGTCGGTACCGGAGGTCGTCAGGGTTCTTCGCGCCTATCGCCAGCGCCAGATCGATATCAGCAAGAACGAAAAGATCAATCTGGTCATGATCTTTAGAAATCATGGCGAACGTGCCGGTACCTCGCTGGAGCATCCGCATTCACAAATAATCGCAACGCCTATAGTACCCCCCCACATCCGCTATCCGATCGACCAGGCGGTACTTCATTACGACAAATATGGCACCTGTGTGTTCTGTGACATGCTGGCGGAAGAGCTCAAGCAGAAGAGCAGGATTGTAATTGAGTCCGCTCATTTCGTCGCCTTCTGTCCGTTTGCCGCACGGTCGCCGTTCGAGACAAGAATCTACCCTCGCCGTCACATGGCAAGCTACGTCTCGATATCCGACGAAGAGATTGAGGATCTGGCGAAAGTCCTTCGAACAATAATGGGCAAGCTGTATATCGGTTTACACAATCCTGACTACAACTATATTATCCGGTCTTCACCAATCGGCGATGAAGATACGCGGTATCTGCATTGGTATTTCATCATTATTCCGAAAGTGACTATTTCGGCCGGATTCGAGATCGGATCGGGGATCTTCATCAACGTGACGCCGCCCGAGGAATCTGCCGAATACCTCCGGCAGGTAGAAGATCCCGGCGCCCCTCTATAGCTCTGGATTGCAGGTCAATTGAGTAGGTGATTAGTAATTGGCCTGATACCAGGCGACTGTCTTGCGGATTGCCTCGATCAAGGGAGTGGCGGTGAGACCGAAGGTCGAAGTGAAATTGCTGCTGTCGACAGTGAATGGCTTCGAGCGCTGATAGTCAGTCTCTTTCAGTTCCCGTATCACAGGGCTGAACGAAGACATTAATCGGTAGAGCCATTTAGGAACAACGCGAACTTTCGCCCGCTTCCCCGCAGCTTCGAATATCGCATCGACAAAATTGAAAGTCGTGATAGCACGATCGTTCGGAACATGCCAGACGTGTCCGAGCGCTTCTTCTCGTTCCCCCAGAATAACCAGCGCCTTGGCGAAATCGGTAATGTAAGTGTAGGAATGCGGTGTGTCAGGATCTCCAAGCAGATTGACGACTTTCCCTTTGACCGCTCGTCCGAATACCTGGTCTCCGAGGAGAGACATGTTCACGTCCGGTCCGAAGAAGTCCGAAGCACGGCCGATCGTTGCTTTCACCTTACCGGTTTTGTGTGCTTCCATAAGGGTGAAGGCTGCTTTCGAGCGGATGCGTCCTTTCGTGCCGGTGGCATTGTTAGGAAGATTCTCCGTGATTGGCCCCTCGACCTCGCCGTACATGTACACGTTATCGCCGTAAACAATCCTGCCACCGGTCTCCGCCACTGCTTCGATGATAGTCTCCATCATCGGTATGACGAGTGTTCCCCAGGCGCTGTACGGCGGTGAAGCGCAGTGATAGACAACCGAAGCGTTGGCACAGGCACGTACCGCTGCCGCCTTATCGGTCAAATTAGCGGAAATAAACTCAACTCCCTTCGGCAGAGGTACTCTTTTTGATCTGCTTACGGCCCGAACCAATTCACCTCGGGTGACAAGTTCGTGGATAACCGCGCGGCCGAGCTGACCGGTGCCGAGGACGACGTGGAGTTTCTGATTTTGAGACACGGTAGATTCCTCCGGTTGGTTGGCGGCTCCCTGCGAAACGGAGCGTGACACAAAAGTACTCGATCGCGCGGACTTTAACAAGAAAGAACCGCAGCAGCGAACACTCGATACATTGACGAGATCGTGTTTGAGTGCAATAGGCAGCTCTAAGCGGGATCTGGAACCGTTTCGGTTTTCTTTCGACCGATCAGAGCATCGACACTCCATTTGCCCCCTCCATAAGCGGCCAGGAACAAGAAAATGAAACAGAAGAGGACAGCCGGCTCACCATGATTGATAATCGGCCAAGTTCCCTGAGGGAAATGGAATTGCCAGTAAGCAACAGCCATTTCACCGCACAGGATGAATGACACAGTGCGGGTGAACAATCCGAACATGATCGCGATTCCACCGAAAAACTCGAGCACGCCGGCCAGCCCGACTTGGGTCAATAAAGGTGCCGTGGCGCCCGGCTCACCGCCCGGCATACCGCCGAACCAGCCAAGGAACTTCATACTCCCGTGCTGGAAGAACAGCAGGCCCACAACCACGCGCATAAGGAAAACCGTGTACTCAATCAGCTTATCTCTGTCCAAATCCTACCTCCTGGTGTCTATTCTCGGGTACTATCAACTATACGTATTGTGCCGCCGGATCATAGGCCAATACCGGACATATTGAAACGATCCGCCGAATGATCGGGTTCCCCCATTTTCCCCTTGCCTTTCCGACGGGCCGAGCCGTAATTATTCCAAGAACCACAAATTCCGTTGGGGGTGGCGTAATAACGACCGCCTGAGATCATACCCCCTCGACCTGATCCGGATAATACCGGCGTAGGGAAACGGAGATGTCAACCGCATCCCCTGAGCCAGTGTCTGGCCGACCTATCGATTCAGGACGGAATCTTGCTTAACCCTGAAGCGTTCTAAGCGAGGTTACTGTCATGACCCACAACTTCTCACAATCAAGCCGATTGCTTGATTCCGCGTTCGTCCGAACTTTGCGGGCGATCCTCATCATTCAACTCTTCACCTGTTTGCTGGTAACCCGGCCTGCAAGTGCTGCGGCATCCGCCGCAGGCAAAGTAACCGATCACCAAGGCGACCCAATTGTAGGAGCTTCCGTAGTCGCCAACGTCTCCGGTGTCGGTACGATCACCGATGAAAACGGCGCTTATTCGTTGAGTTTGCCCGAAGGTGTCACGCGGCTCACCTTCTCTTCGGTCGGTTTCTTCTCAAAGCAGTTCGAGTTGACCAAAGTACCGAGTGTGGTTGTTCTTCAGCCGAGGTATTACCACGGCCAGGATATTCTCGTGCGGGCCGACCGGGCGGAAGAAGGGATCACTCCGATCGCATTCGACAATTTCTCCCAGAAAGATATCAAACGGGATTACACGGTCGAGGAATTCCCGCTCCTGCTGAACTCGACAGTAGGTCTGTACTCATACTCCGATGGCGGAGCTTCGCTCGGATACAGCTACATGTCGATTCGCGGCTTCGATGACAAACGGATCGTGACCTATATCAACGGCGTCCCATTGAACGATCCGGAAGACCAGGCGACATATTTTGTCGATCTGCCCGATTTCGCGGCCAATGTTTCGGACATCCAGATCCAGCGAGGGGTCGGTAACTCATTGTATGGCGATGCTTCGTTCGGCGGGACGGTCAATATCGTCACCAGCGCGTTGAGCAACGAGCGCCGGTCTTCGATCGTCGCCGGCTACGGTGACTACACATACGACGGCAACAGTATCAGCGACATCTACAAGCAGTCGGTCGAGTATTCGTCCGGGCTGATCGACGGCACCTGGCAGTTCGGCGGACGATTCTCGAAACAGCGCACCGGTGGATTCAGGCACGATAGCTGGTACGATGGCTGGTCGTACTATTTCTCGCTGGCCCGTCTCGATCCGCGAATGACGACCGAGCTGTATGTCTACGGCGGTCCGATGCGTATGCACCTGGCGTACTACGGCTCCCCGCGCGATGAACTGGCGAAGGATTACCGGTACAATCCGCTCACTTACGCGAATGAGACTGACAATTTCAACCAGCCGCATTACCAGCTCCAGAATACCTATCGTGTGAACGATCGCGTCACGCTCTACAACACGCTGTATCACATCCACGGCGACGGCTACTACGAGCAGTTGAAGGCAAACAGCGCGTTGTCGGATTACGGAATCGACAGCAGTTTCATCGATTTAAACCCTGCTACTTCGATGCCGTACGATTCCGGCAATATCGTCCGCCAGCAATGGGTGAACAAGAATCAGACCGGCTGGAATCCCCGTCTGGACATGCTCTGGAGCAGAGGGAAACACTCTCTGGGCGGATCGTTCTACTATTTCAACTCCGATCACTGGGGACAGGTGGTGTACGCCGAGCATGTCACCGGGTCGCTCGATCCGCGTCACCGCTACTATCAGTACAACGGCAAGAAATATGTCGGCTCCGTCTACGGTCAGGAGTACTACAAATTCAACGACAAATTGAGCACGCAGGTGACCGCACAGCTTCGCTATCTGAAGTATGATTTCGATCAGCAGAGGATGCTCCCGTTCCCCGGATATAAATATAATGTTGACTGGGCATTCTTCTCGCCGCGTATCGGCTTCAACTATGCCAGCAACGATGCCCTCAATCTCTACACCAACTTCTCGATCGCATCGCGCACGCCCAGCGATGCCGCCATCTACGATGCCGGTGATCCGAGTGTGGTTCCATCGCTGACCGTGCTCGACTCCACGGTTACAAATGGAGTAACGACATACCAATTTGGAGATCCGACGGCGAAATCGGAACGCGTCTACGATCTGGAATTGGGGAGCAACTACCGGCCGGGAAGATACTCGTTCGGCGTCAATGTCTACTGGATGGAGTTCAAGAACGAGATCCTGCCCTACGGTGGAATCAATCCGAACACCGGTATTGCCATAACCATCAATGCGAAACGTTCGGTCCACGCCGGGGTCGAACTGAATGGAGCGTATCAGCTCAATCCAAAGTTCACGGTGAGTGCTAACTTTGCTTACAGCTATAATCGGGTGAGGGATTTCGTGACCGATGTCGATGGTTTCAGTGTCGACTACAAAGACAAAACGATTCCGTTCTTTCCGAATTATCTCGGGAATGTTCTTCTCGATTACAAAACGGGCCGGGCGCGCGTTACGTATCGCCTGAGATACGCCGGTAAGCAGTACGCCGAGCTTTGGAATGTGGAGAATCTCGCGGTCGATCCATACACCGTCTCGGCCATTTCAATATCATATGCGATCGGCAACCTGCTTGGTGCGGGAAATCTGGTGTTCGAAGGGAAGATCGACAATTTGTTCGACAAGAAGTTCGAGACTTCCGGATACGGAGGTGATTTCGCTTACGATGACAACGGCAGAACGGTTGTCGATGGATGGGCGGAGTATTACATTGCGTCAACCCGTTCGTTCTACGGCCAACTCAAGCTGGAGCTGTTTTAGCGCCGCATGCACTGGATTGATTACAGCCTGATTATTGTCTATCTGGTCGTCCTGCTCGTTCTGGGGCTGATCAAGAGCACGCGTCGCGATGAATCCGCCGCCGAGTTGATCCTCGGCGGCCGGGCGCTCACCATGCCGGGATTCGTGGCATCGCTTGTCTCCACATGGTACGGCGGGATCCTCGGCGTTGGCGAGTACAGCTACCGGTTCGGTCTCTCTAACTGGCTCGTCTTCGGGCTGCCGTATTACCTGGCCGCCTTTCTGTTCGCATTGTATCTCGCGAAGAAAGCGCGTGACTCGCAGCTTCTCACCATCCCCGATCAACTTGCCCGAACTTACGACAACAAAACAGCCCTCGCCGGATCGGTCATCATCTATTTCATGACCGTCCCTGCCGCTTATATCCTCGGCATCGGAATCTTGACGCAGTATCTCTTCGGCTGGCAGTTCTGGCAGGGGATTCTGGCCGGGACACTTTTTTCTGTCGTCTACGTCTACACCGGAGGATTCAAGTCGGTCGTGAGGACAGATCTGTTCCAGTTCGTGCTGATGTTCCTCGGGTTCGCCGCCCTGCTGATCCTGCTCGTCTCAAGATATGGCGGGATTTCGTATCTTATCGACCATGTCCCTTCCGATCTCTTCACCTGGAATGGCGGGAATTCGAAATGGAACATCATCTCCTGGTATTTCATTGCCCTCGCCACATTGATAGAGCCGGCGTTCTATCAGCGGTGCTATGCGGCGAAAGATATTAAGGTAGCACGCAACGGTATTCTTATCTCGATTGCATTCTGGGCGTTTTTCGATTTTATGACCACTTTCTGCGGTCTGTACGCGCGAGCGATCCTCCCCGATCTGGCCAACCCGGTCGGGTCGTACCCGGCGCTCGCACTGAAAGTCCTGCCGCCCGGCCTGCTCGGGCTGTTCGCTCTCGCCCTTCTGGCGACCGTCATGTCTACCATCGACTCCTACGCCTTCATCGCTGCTTCGACCTTCAGTCGGGATATCGTGATGCGCCTCTTTCCGATCTCCGAAGAGAAGGTCACCCGCTATACCCGGATCGGCCTGGTGGTCACTACGGCGGTGGCGGTCCTGCTGGTCCTGAAATTCCGCTCAATCGTCCAAATCTGGTACCTGTTCGGGACGATCGGCACGCCTGCCCTTCTCGTGCCGGTGTTCTTCTCGTTCGTGGGGAAGCGCCGACTTCCTTCGACCGCCGCACTCATCTCTATCGCCGGGAGCGGGGGGATCGCCCTGATCTGGTATTTGAGCAAGCATTTGACTTCGGGTGGCGGCTACTGGTTCGGGATCGAGCCGATTTTCCCCGGTCTTGCTCTTTCGCTCGCCCTGTTCTTCCTCTTCGCCCGCCCGGAGAAAGCGTCTCAGCGGGCTGGAACTGGGTCCTGAATCACCCTCCTCGAACATTCGATTTCCCCTCTTGAATCTGGAACTAAAATCGACCCAAAAATGTATTGACACATAGATTTTGAGCGTTTAAGATTACGAGCGCTTAACCGATAACTGTGGAACGTAGGCGCAAAATATCCAACAGCGCTGCCGGGCGCGCCATTAAACAAGGGAGTAAGGCACCGATGTATTGTGCGCAATGCAACGAGAAGATCGAGAGCGACCCTGTCATGCAGGGAGATGAGTATTTCTGCTCTCTGGAGTGTGCCAACCTCGCCGCCGGATACAACGAGGCGGAAGAGGACGGATATTACGAAGAAAACGATATGTCGGAGGATCTTTTCGGGGAATACGAAGAATAGCCCGTTAATCGACGAACCTGTTGTACTGAACTCAGTCGCGTGCGATATTCAGAATCTCGTACTTGAGCAGACCTGCCGGTACTCTAATCTCTACCACGTCCCCTACTTCTTTACCCAATAATCCGGCGCCGATTGGCGATTTGACAGAAATGACATCATTGTCGACATCCACTTCATCGGGTGGCGCGATCGTGTAGAGGATCTCCTCGCCGTTGCGGTGGTCTTTGACCAGCACTTTGGCGAACAGGTAGACCTTATGGCTGGGAATCTGATCGGCATCGACTATCTGAACCCGGGAGAGCTTGTCCTGAAGCTGGACGATCTTGTTCTCGAGGTGTTTCTGGGCTTCTTTGGCGGCGTGGTATTCGGCGTTTTCGGACAGATCGCCTAATTCGCGGGCTCTTTTGATCTCGCCGACTATTTTGGGCCGTTCTTCGAATTTGAGCCGGTTAAGCTCCGCCTCCATTTTCTGGAGGCCTTCTTTGGACATGTACAGTGGTTCGCTCATAAGTAGGGAGTAGTATAATCCAGTTTTGCCGTTTTGTCAATTCGTGACGAAGCGCATGCACGATTCAGTGTAACCGCAAGCGGCTCCGCAACGTTCCCCGAACGGAAGAGCCTGTCACGAGGGAATTAATGTCTTGACGAGTCACATTAATCGGTTATATTGCTTCGCTTAAACTAAGGGTTTACCGACTATGAAGAGACCGTTTCAACCGTCGAACGAAAAGATGCTCAACGACCACGGCTTCCGTGCCCGGATGGCTACCAAGGGTGGTCGTAAAGTACTGGCCCGCCGTCGCGCCAAAGGCAGAAAAAGACTAACCGTCAAAGTTGGCCGTAAGAAATAGACTCCCCCGATCATTGAGCCTGAAGAGCGCCCGAGAAATCGGTGAACTGCTCAACTCCGGCCACCGTATATCAGGGGAACTGGTGACCGTTGTCTGGAACAGGAGTGAGCAGTTCAAATATGGTGTGCTGGTATCACGCCATTTCGGCACGGCATCGAAACGCAACCGGGTGAAACGACTCGTCCGCGAAGCTGTGCGGCTGAATCGGACAGGTTTACCGGCTGGAATCAGGATCGCAGTCTTGCCCAAAGCGACCAGGCGCGAACCTGAATTTAGAACTATAGATGCTGAAATCCGTGGAATATTTGACCGCATCCGCCCCACGACATAGCCTGTCGCACTATCTCGCCTACCCGCTGATATTTGTTATCTACCTGTACCGCTATACGTTATCCCCAATTATCGGCAATCAGTGCCGGTTTGAGCCGACCTGCTCTCATTATGCTGAAGACGCGCTCAAAAAATACGGGGCTTTTCGTGGCAGCCTGTTGGCCGTCAAGCGGATACTCAAGTGCCACCCCTGGCATGAAGGCGGCTATGATCCGGTTGAATAAACGTAAATAAGTGAAGTATAAGAGATTATTGGACATACTACAGGGACGTTAATTTGGACAAGAAGACTATAATACTGGTAGCAATTCTCGCACTTCTCCTCATCTTCTATTTCCCCATCATGGAATTTCTCGGACTGTACAAGTCAAGTCCGGAAAAAACGAGCGGCAAGGAAGATATGGTCATAGACTCGCTCGGCCGGGAATACCAACAAGCTCACAACGCTGTCGACACCTTTAAGGTAGCTGACACCACCGCCGCCACCTCAACTTCACCCTCTACCGCGGCCGCGCCGGAACCGGCTCAGCCTGAAAGTACGATGACGGCGTCGGAGGTGATGACGCACGATACCGTGATCGTCAACACCCGGCAGTACACGGCAATCCTCACTTCGTTCGGCGGCGGACCGGTTTCGCTTAAACTCCGCAATTACTATTACCGCGACGGTGGCGAGATCGAGATGCTCCCGGCGGCCGAGTCAGCTACTCCCGAAGCATCGTTTGCCGGAGGATCGTTCTCTGCGAGCCGCGTCAACTATCAGTGCAGTCTCTCGCCGGGGAAATATGATGCTACAAGCGATACGGTCAACCTGACTTATACCTATGCCTCGAAAGACGGCGGAGAGATCGTCAAGCACTACAGCTTCTATCCGAACAAATACAATTACGATCTCGTGGTCGAAGTGAAGAACCGGGAAAAGCTCGGATTCGAGCGTCAATACACCCTGATGTGGAATACACCGCTCGGTGTCACCGAACCTCAGCCGGAAACGGACTATCAGGCGATGGAAGCGGTGGCGATGCAGGCGGGTAGTCGTGAGACCCTGAAGGACTTCAAAGACAATAAACTGAGTCAGGTGCTTCCGGGCAATTCATCCTGGGCCGGAGTGAGATCGAAATATTTCGCTGCCGTGATTATTCCGCGTAACCGCGAGGCTGATGCTGTTCTCGCCCGCGGGTCCAAAGATAAGATCACGGTCGACGGAAAATCGATCGAACAAAAGCTGATCACGGCCGGCGTTGAGATGCCTTTCGCCGCAGTCGGTCAATTCGCCGATACCTTCAGCGTGTTCGTTGGGCCACTCGACTACAATCTGATGGCCAGCTATCATATCGGATTGCAGGATATCCTCGGCATAGGCACCACACCGTTCGTCGGGTGGATAATCAAGCCGTTCGCAGTTGGCATCATGTGGCTGCTCCCGCGCATGTACAAGGTGATCCCGAACTACGGGCTGGTGATCATCATTTTCGCCTTGCTTATCAAGATCATCACGATGCCGCTCTCGATGAAGTCGTTCAAATCGATGAACGCGATGAAGGAGCTGCAGCCGAAGATCGAAGAGTTGAAGCAGAAGCATAAAAAGAACCCGCAGGCGATGAATCAGGAGATGATGCGATTGTACAAGACGCACGGGGTGAACCCGATCTCCGGCTGTCTCCCGATGCTTCCGCAGATGCCTCTCTTCTTCGCACTCTTCTCCGTCTTTCGTTCGACCATTCTCTTGCGCAACGCGAATTTTGTCTGGTTCATCACCGACCTTTCACGCGGCGCCAGCAGCTTCACCGATCCGTACATTATCCTTGTCGTGATCATGATTGTCGGCCAGTTCCTCTCCCAGAAACTGACGATGGCATCGACCCAGCAAAACAAAATGATGGGATACGTCATGCCGCTGTTTATGGGCTTCCTGTTCTACCGGTTCTCGGCCGGACTCGTCCTGTACTGGACCTGCTTCGCCTTCTTCTCGCTCCTGGACTATGTCGCGTTCAAGCGGAAGGCGACTAAAAATCCCGACGTCAAGACTGCATAGAGGAGTGCACTCTTTCGATGCCAGTGAAAAAAAAAAGAGCGGATCTTCTCTCGACAACGACACGATCGTTGCGGTCATAACTCCTCCCGGTGAAGGGGGTATCGCGGCACTTCGAATCGCCGGCCCCCGAAGTCGATCAATCCTCCTGCAGCATTTCTGCCCGAAATCGGCTGACCATGTTGAGTTCGCGCCGTTTCACATGCGCTATGGTTACTTCCGGGATAAAGAGGGCGAAGTCATCGATGAGGTCATGGCAGTGTTCATGCCGGAGAACCGTTCGTACACCGGCAAAGACCAGGTGGAGATTTATTGCCATGGCGGGCGCCAGGTGGTCAGGTCGATACAGGATGTCATCACGGACGACTCGGTGAGAATCGCTGAGCCGGGAGAATTCACCAGGCTCGCCTTTCTCGCGGGGCGAATCGATTTAACAAAAGCCGAGGCGGTTGCCGAGATCATTGCCGCCAATACCGAAAGCTCGTACTCTGCGGCGAAAAGTCACCTCCTCGGAGCTTATCATGAGCATATTAAGAACTTGCGAGACATGATGATAGATGTTATTGCCGAAGTTGAAGCTTCGATCGACTATCCGGAGGACGAGCTTGATCCGGCAGATAAGAGTAAGATGTCAGATAAGATAACAAATGTGGAGCGGAGCATCAAAGAGCTGGCCGAGACCTATGTCGGCGGCCGGATAATCAACGAGGGGTTTCGCGTAGTCATCAGTGGACGGCCGAATGCAGGGAAATCCTCTCTTTTCAATCTGCTCTTGAAGCAGGAGCGCGCCTTGGTGACGCCGACCGCCGGGACCACCCGGGACTACCTGTCGGAGTGGATCGATCTGGAAGGTTTCAAAGTCAACCTGATCGATACCGCCGGGCTCCGGCAGACATCGGGACGGGTCGAGAAGGAAGGACAGAAGTCGGCGCGGAAGATCATGGAGACGGCCGATCTGATAGTCTGGATGACGGATCTCACTCAAAAGTCCTGGCGCAAGCAGCTTGAGAGGGATGTATCGGAATTGAACAACAAGCGCATCCTTTTGTTAGGCAATAAGTTAGATTGCGTAGAAAAGTCGGCGAAAGTGGAATTCCCTGAGACCAACGATCATTTGAGCGTCTCGTGCAAGACCGGAACGGGTATCGATCAGCTCAAGAAGAGACTCGTGCACTATATTAATGTGGGAATGCCTGACCTGACCTCGGGGGTCATCGTGACTTCAGCCCGGCATCATCAGAAACTGACCGCTTCGCTGAAGCACCTCCGGGCCGCCCGCAAGAAAATCACTCAAGGCGAGACACCGGAGCTGACCGCTTTCGATCTCCGCCAGGCGGTAAATTGTATCGACGAAATAACCGGCAAGGTCTATAACGAAGATATCCTCGGGCGGATATTCGCCAAGTTCTGCATCGGTAAGTAGTCCTCGCAACGTTCCACGTGAAACATCCTGTCTGATCTGCGAAACAAACCCCTCCGAATCGTATAATAGCTGTTGAATTGCCGGTCGAAATGGCCTAAATTGGCTTTTTGTGTTCGATTGACAGCCGGGATAGAGATATACTACTATAAATGACATACGATTATGATGTAATAGTGATCGGTGGCGGGCACGCCGGGGTCGAAGCCGCGCTTGCGGTTGCCCGCATGGGCAAAACTTTGGCCATCGTCACGATGGACGCCCGGAAGCTGGCCCTGATGTCGTGCAATCCGGCAATTGGTGGAATCGGCAAATCTCATCTGGTGAAGGAAATCGATGCTCTCGGTGGGCTGATGGCTGAGGCGATCGATGCCACCGGGATCCAGTTCCGCCGCCTCAACCTCTCCCGCGGGCCGGCTGTCTGGTCGACCCGGGCCCAGGCCGATCGAATCAAATATAACGAGTACGTGGTCGCGGCGGTCGAAGCCAATCCGCGGATCGACGTGATTCAGGGGCTGGCCGGTCAGATTCTCATCTCCAATGGTCAGACTTCCGGTATCCGTCTGGAGACCGGCGAGCCGATTTCTTCGAGAGCAGTCGTGATCGCCACCGGAACATTTCTTGGCGGTCTGATTCATATC
>Ga0102950_1000246_pt1 | contig 14145 bp, 12 predicted proteins | sample SalPon2A_B_D2_MG_FD_78505 | JGI IMG/M metagenome (GOLD analysis project Ga0102950, IMG submission 78505) | Soil microbial communities from South San Francisco under conditions of wetland restoration - Salt Pond MetaG R2A_B_D2_MG | ecosystem: Environmental > Terrestrial > Soil > Wetlands | place...
ACTGGATCAATTCACGAAATTCGGTCTTGATCCTGTCCAGTGAGGCTTCATCTTCTGCCTCGAAACGTACCACCAGGCAGGGTGATGTATTTGAAGGGCGTATCAGGCCCCAACGATCAGAGAAGTCGACCCGTAAACCGTCAATGTCAGTGATATCGGCACCTTCAAAAGCGGCTTTCTTTTTCAACAACTGCATGAATTTGCCATGGTATTTCTCGGCCAGGGGAATTCTCAATTCAGGCGTGGCAACACCGCCGGGCAGATCGGCAAACACTTCGGCCGGCCGTTCCTTGCTGGCAGTAAGGATTTCCAGCAGGCGCGCCCCGGCATACAACCCGTCATCAAAACCATACCAGCGCTCCTTGAAAAAAATATGCCCGCTCATTTCACCGGCCAGCGGCGCATCGATTTCTTTCATCTTGTTCTTGATCAGGGAATGACCTGTTTTCCACATTACGGGCTTGCCGCCATTCATTTCAATAATGGCTTTCAGGTAGCGGCTGCATTTAACGTCGAAAATGATCGGTTTGCCGGCATTGCGGCTGAGTACATCTTTTGCAAATAACATCATCTGCCGGTCCGGCCAGATAACATTACCATCACTATCGACAACGCCAAGACGGTCACCGTCACCGTCAAATGCGAGTCCTATATCAGCACCGGTTTCCCTGACTTTTTCGATCAGATCCTTCAGGTTCCCGGGCTGGCTCGGATCGGGGTGATGATTGGGAAAGTTACCATCTACCTCACAATACAGTTCTACCACATCATGGCCGAGTGCCCGGTATAATTGCGGGGCTGTCACCCCCGCCACGCCGTTGCCACAATCCACAACAACCTTGAATGCACCACCAAGTGCGACCGGGATATCTTCACTGGCCCGGCGGATATAATCGGCAGTAATATCTGCCGTTTGTAAACTGCCATGGCCGCTGGTCATATCATCTTCTTCAATACGCTTGCGGATTGCCTGTATCGCATCACCGGACAGTGTTTCACCATCGAGAACGATTTTCAGGCCATTGTATTCAGGGCCGTTATGACTGCCCGTCACCATTACCCCGCTGTCGGTTTCCAGGTGATGGGTGGCAAAATACAATACCGGCGTTGGCACCATGCCGATATCAATGGCATCTGCACCACTGGCGCGAAGCCCCTCTATGAGAGCGGCCGCCAGCTCATCACTGCTGTTCCTGCCATCGCGTCCGACCACGATTCCCTTTTGTCCTTTCTTCAGCGCTTCGGTGCCAATTGCCAAACCGATCTTTTTTACGATAGCGGCAGTCAGGGTTTCCCCGACGACACCGCGAATGTCGTAGGCACGGAAAATCACCGCAGGCAGATCAACCGGTTCCACCTGCCCGGTTTGTTCGTCGGTTTCTTGCCCTGCTTCCTGTTCAGCTTCAGCGGCCACTGCAGGTTCCGCCGTACTGACTTTTATACCTGAATCCGGTTTTTTCGCAGGGGATTGCGCCATTTTTTTTGCGACATCTGACGGCTTGATAACCCTGGTAATATCTTCGCCTTCCATCCCCTGCGATACCGGTTCAACCGGCTTTTTCTGTCCCAGTCCGGGTATATTCGGCAAAAGTTTTTCCAGGCCGGGATGTAATCCATCCTGTATGGCCTTGATAGCGCCGGCGAATACCACGCTGCTGTTATCCGTATCTTCCTTGCCCTTGCTTCCGGAAGATCCTCGCATACGCAACAACAGGTAGGCGCCGATTAACAATACCAGCATGATGACGGCAACCGTCATGAACGGGAACCCACCACCACTGCTATCAGATACTGTCAGGAAAGTGTTCGCCGGCCAGTACCTGATCTGCCAGCGCGTGCCATTAATGCGGCTGGTGATTGGACTCCCCTGTTTGAATTTGCCATCACCGTGACTGGAAAGGACCAGCGGCGCGCCTCCGGCCTGCTGAACCAGTTCCATGTACCCGTCTGTATCAGCGGCATACTGGTCAATCTTGATATAAGCGGCAGGGTTCAGACTGACATGTACCAGTCCCAGCAAGGTACCAGACTGGTCTGTTACACGTTGCACCAGGACAACATGGGCATCCTCGTTACCGGAATTATGTATTTCAACCGGTATCGGGCCCTTGCCCGATTCGGCCGCCCTGAGCAAATCCAGCGAGGCATAACCCATGGGCGGCCTGGACTCCCGGTCAACACTGTATTCGCCTGGTAAAAACAGGCGTATTTTTATTGCAGATGGAATTTTGTCTGCCAGGCCTTCTGCATAATTGTCCAGGGCAGCCTTGTCGGCAGTCCTGAATTGTTCGATCAGTTCCGGCGAAGCAGCCAGCTTTTGAGCCTGTTTAATCCGGCTTGATACAGCCTGGGCGATACCGGCAGCGACATCACCGGTAACGGATTCCAGGTCGGCCTGTTTTTCCTGTTGACGGTTCTCTGCCAGTTTATTCATGAACATCATGCCGCCAACAACCGCGGCGGCAATCAGCAACAGGCTGCAGCCGATGATAATAATTGTCCGCACCATGCGTCGACTGATGCGCCTTCCTGATACCGGACCTTGCATTACATTACCTCATGCTTGTTTCAGGGTCGTTCAGACGCCACTGTGACCAAAACCTCCGGCGCCGCGTTTTGTTTGATCGAAATCACTGACGATTTCAAACCGGGTCTGCACGATCGGCACGATAATCATTTGTGCAATCCTGTCTCCCGGATTGATTGTTAACGGGTTCTTACTACGGTTCCAGCAGGACACATAAACCTGCCCCTGGTAATCCGAATCTATCAGCCCCACCAGGTTGCCCAGCACCAGTCCCTGCTTGTGGCCCAGCCCGGAGCGGGGTAATAGAACAGCAGCCAGGTTGTCATCGGCGATATGCATGGCAAAACCGGCCGGCACCAGTTCCGCCTGGCCCGGTTGTAACAGCAGGGGTGCAGACAGGCAGGCCGCAATATCCATACCGGCGGAACCGGTAGTGGCATAGGCAGGCAGGGGGAATTCCCGTCCCAGGCGTTCGTCAATGACTTTGAGCTGGATGCTTTGCATAGTAACGCTGTGCTACAAGATTGATGAGCTGTCGTGCCAGTTTGTCCTTGCTTGCCCGTTCCAGCATGATGTCACCGTCCTGCCAGAGAACCTGCAACCGGTTTTCTTCAGTATCGAATGCCATGCCGTCTCCCACCTGGTTGGCGGCAATCATATCGAGATTCTTGTTCTGTAATTTACTGCGGGCGTTATCGGTCACAGCGTCGGTTTCTGCTGCGAAACCGAGCGTAAATGGTGCCGGCGTAAAGGCAGCTACCTCTGCCAGGATGTCCGGGTTTTTTTCCAGCAATAAGGAAAGCTCATTAGTACTTTTCTTTATTTTTTGCCTGGCAACCTGCTTGCAACGGTAGTCGGCGACAGCAGCCACTGCGATAAAAATATCAGTGCCGGCAAGATCCGCCATGACTGCATCACGCATTTGTTGCGCCGTAGTGACCGGACACCAGCGCACACGTTCGGGGGGTGGCAGTGATGTCGGCCCGGACACCAGCATCACGTCCGCACCGGCTTCGACCGCGGCCTGGGCCAGGGCATAACCCATGCGCCCGGAACTGCGGTTGGAAATGAAACGGACCGGATCAATCTCTTCCCGGGTTGGTCCGGCTGTAACGATTATTTTTTTTGTCTGCAACAGGCCGCTCTGAAAAAAATTACTGAGCATGTCTGCCAGCGCTTCCGGTTCCAGCATGCGCCCCGGCCCGCTTTCACCACAGGCCTGGCTGCCGTCCGCCGGGCCGAATATCGTCATTCCGCGTTCCTGCATAGTTGCCAGGTTGGCCTGTGTGGCCGGGTTCAACCACATTTGCTGATTCATGGCCGGTGCCAGGGTAATCGGTACCGTCGTCGCCAGGCACAGGGTGCTGAGCAGGTCGTCGGCCTGGCCATGCGCCAGGCGGGCCAGCATATTGGCGCTGGCAGGAGCAATATGGATCACGTCGGCCCAGCGGGCCAGTTCTATATGGCCCATGGCGGCTTCGGCAGCCGGGTCCAGCAAATCCGTATGCACCGGATGACCGGATAGTGCCTGCATGGTCAACGGCGTAATAAATTCGCAGGCGGAACGCGTCATGACCACCCGCACGTCGGCGCCACGTTCACGCAAGCGGCGTACGAGATCCGCGCTCTTGTAAGCAGCAATACCGCCGCTGACTCCGAGCACGATGCGTTTGTTAAGCAGGTTATTCATGTCATGATCTTACCCAATTACTGGCAAAACGTCTTATCTCCTGTTTAAATGCGCCCTTCGTAAAAGGATATTACGCTACATAACCTTACAGGGAGTTGAACATGCCTATCAATGACTGGCCGGTCATGGAGAGACCGCGGGAAAAACTGCTGAAACGCGGACCCGTGGCGTTATCCGATGCAGAGTTGCTGGCCATTTTCCTGCGCACCGGGACCAGCGGCAAAACAGCTGTCGATCTGTCGCGTGAATTGCTGGCCGGTTTTGGATCACTGCGCGCACTGGTGGAATGCAGGGTCACGGAATTTTGCCGCGGCAAGGGACTGGGGCCAAGCAAGTACGTACAGATCCAGGCGGCCATCGAACTGGGCAAGCGTTACCTGGAATCGGGGCTGCAGGAGACCGACGTGCTGACCAGCCCGCAATCCACCCGCGAATACCTGCTGGCACAACTACGTGCCTACCCGCACGAGGTCTTTGCCTGCCTGTTTCTCAATAACCGTCATCACATCATCAGTTTCGACAAGATGTTTAATGGCACCATCGACGGTGCCAGCGTCTATCCGCGCGAGGTCGTGAAACAGGCGCTGGGACATAATGCCGCCGCGGTGATTTTCGCCCATAATCATCCGTCCGGCGTAGCGGAACCCAGCAGCGCCGACATCAGCCTCACCCGGCGTCTGAAAACGGCACTGGAACTGGTGGACATCCGGGTGCTGGACCATTTCGTTATCGCCGCCAACCAGGCGGTGTCGCTGGCGGAGAGGGGGCTCATTTAATGCGCGGGGCTCGTGGCTTGTGGCTCGGTACTCGAATGAAATATCGAACCCCGGGCAGCGGGAACCGGGCCATGAAAAGCTTGGAATACAGCTTTTTTGCAGGTAGAATCCGCGCTCTTTTCAACAAAACACGATCCGCTTATGCCACAAGTCTGCCAGGTCACCGGAAAACGCCCGATGATGGGTAATAACGTTTCCCACGCGAATAACAGGACGCGTCGCCGCTTCCTGCCCAATCTGCATGTGCGCCGTTTCTGGGTGGAAAGCGAAAATCGCTGGATCAAGCTGCGCGTCAGCAACAAGGGTTTGCGTATTATCGACAAAAACGGTATCGACGCAGTGCTGGCAGACATGCGCGCCAAGGGCGTAAAGGTATAACACCATGGCTAAAGGCGTCCGTGAAAAAATCAAGCTCAACTCCTCTGCCGGAACCGGTCATTACTACACGACGACCAAAAACAAGCGCAATATGCCGGACAAAATGGAAATGAAGAAATACGATCCGGTCGTGCGCAAGCACGTCATGTACAAGGAAGGGAAGATTAAGTAACGTATCTCGTGAAGCGTATCTTCACGCTTCACGCTTCACGCTTCACGCTTCACGCTTCACGCTTCACGCTAAAAAAAGTTTACGCTGTTTGCAAGGTATAGCAACGCAGGTTGCGGGAAAACTCCTGCAATGCCTCGATACCCGTCGCCTCTGCTTCTTCACACCATTTGCGTAATGACTGCAGTAATTTCTCATGGCTGGCGGTTTTCTCGTTCCAGAGAGCCTGCAATCGCTGGCTGAATTCGTAAACCACCTGCATGGAGTGATTATGCTGCAGCATTTCTTCCAGCCTGCTGCGGGAAACAGCGTCCATACGTACCTCCGGGCGCGTAACCAGTTGCTTGCCACGTCGAAGTATGCGTTTGCCTGTCCCGCTTGCACGCATTTTTTCCTCGCGGTAGACACGGGTCACTACGCTCCTGGCATAACGTGACATCACCTGCAGGCGGTTGGTGACGATTGCCTGCACAGTATCGACATCCACATCCTGCTTTTTCTCATCCACCAGCAGACGTGGCGCTACCTTGCGCACGCGCGCCAGCTTCACTAACGCCATCAGGCGGATATAACACCAACCGATATCAAACTCCCACCACTTGCTGGAAAAACGGGCGGAACTGGCAAAAGCATGGTGATTGTTATGCAACTCTTCGCCGCCAATCAACACACCCCAGGGAACGATGTTGGTCGATGCATCCTGCGATTCATAATTTCGGTAACCACCCCAGTGACCGACACCATTGATAACGCCGGCCGCAAAGAAAGGAATCCACAACATCTGGATCGCCCAGATAGTAACGCCAATGGCACCGAACAAAAGGACATCCAGCAAAAACATCAGGGCGATCCCGGCATCGCGCCAGGGGAGATACAGGTGCCGCTCTATCCAGTCATCCGGGGTTTCATGGCCGAACCGCCGGCAGGTGTCGGCATTGTTAGCTTCCACCTTGTAAAGCTCCGCGCCCTGCCACAAGACCTTGTTAATACCGAGGACCTGGGGGCTGTGCGGATCGTCCTCCGATTCAACGCGGGCATGGTGTTTACGATGCACCGCCACCCATTCACGCGTATTCATGGCGGTAGTCAACCATAACCAGAAGCGGAAGAAGTGACTGACCAGCGGATGCATATCAATTGCACGGTGCGCCTGGTGGCGATGCAGATAAAGCGTAACAGCGGCTATCGTGATATGAGTCAGGAACAGTGTAACCAGGAGGTAACCCCACCAGGGAAGTAACCAGAGACCATGCACAATTGACATTATGTGCTCCTCCATTCGAAGCGAAATTCCACCGCATGCTACCTCGTATCGATGGCAGCGGTCTATGCCGGATTATACGTCATATTCAAGCAGCAGGTTACCGGCCCTGTCCACCCGGCAGCACCAGTTTTTGTCCACGTAGACAGTAGATATCGCATCCATAATGATGACCGGCCCGTCCAGTGATTGCCCGCTGCCAAGCTGTTGCCTTTGCCACACCGGCACCGGCCTGTCGATAGCGAAAACGTCACTGTATTCAGCATCGCTGGCAGCGGATGTATTGGCAAAATCAGCCAATACCAGGTCAAGGGAAGCGCCGGACACGCCCAGGCGGACATTGACCAGTTCCACCGGGCTGTCCAGTTGATGGCCATACAATGCTTCATGCTGCCGGTGAAACGCGGCTTCTGATTTGTCCAGGCCCTCCCAGGGCACATTCAGGGTAAAAGCCTGGCCCCGGTAACAGAGGTCAACAGAGGGCACGTAGTCAAGATCCCGGGTGTCGGCGCCTTCGGCCAGCATCGAGCTGCGGGCGTTCTCAGCCAACGCATCGATCACGGCAACCACGCTCTTATGTGAGCACTCACTTATAATTTTACCCAATGTTTTTGAGAGTTGTCTTCCTGGAGGTGCCACCAGCATCCCCAGTGCAGACAACACGCCGGCATGAATCGGGGCAATGGCCTTTGTAATACCAAGCTCAGCCGCAAGCGCACACATATGCAGTCCACCGGCGCCGCCGAAAGCCCCCAGCACAAACTCCCGCGGATCGATTCCACGTTGCACCGAAATCAGGCGTAATGCCTGGGCCATGTGTTCATTGGCGACACGGATAATGCCCTCGGCAACATCTTCCACGGTAGATAATCCAAGGGGTTTCATGAGACCTGCCAGGCTCTGCCGGGCCGCAGCAAAGTCCAGCGACATGCTGCCGCCCAGCCGGGTAAAGCGGGGCAACCGGCCCAGGACCAGGTTGGCGTCGGTAATAGTGGGCTGCTTGCCACCCTGGCCATAGCAGGCCGGACCCGGGTCAGCACCGGCCGATGCGGGCCCCACCAGCAATGCACCTCCGGCGTCAACGCGGGCAATGGACCCCCCGCCGGCACCGATAGTATGCATATTCACCATGGGCACAGCCACCGGGTAACCGCCGATGCAGCCCTGGCTGGTCAACGCGATTTCATCCTCAATCAGGGCAACATCCGTGGAGGTACCCCCCATGTCAAACGTCAGCAGGCGCGGCTCATTACAGAGTTGGCCAATATAGCGGATCCCGCTCAGGCCACCGGCAGGACCGGAAAGTAACAGGTGCACGGCTTCCATGCCTGCCTGGCCGGCTTCGCAGGTCTGCCCGGAACTGCGCATGACGGCCAGTTTCGCCGGGGCCAGTTCGGTGGCCAGGTGCCCCAGGTATCCCTGCATCAGGGGTCCCACGTAGGCATTCAACCACGTGGTGATACCACGCTCGTATTCCTTTTGTTCCGGCAATATGTTCGATGAGCGGGTCACAAATATATCGTCCGGCATGGTGTCGGCGAGCTGTTTTTCAAACCGGTCATCAAGGTAGGAGAACAACAGGTTGATGGCGATTGCCTGCGGTTTCAGTCTGTTGATTTCTTGCAGCAGCTGTTCCATATCATAGTCGGTTAATGGCTCGATAATCTCGCCCGTTGCAGACAGGCGGCCACCGGTTTCCAGGCATAATTCCGCCGCTACCGGTGGTGGCACCGCTTCCGGTTGCAGGTTATACAGCTCGCGCCGTGCCTGCCGGCCAATCGTCAGTACATCTTTCAGGCCACGGTTACTGATATAGGCAACACGCGCACCCTTGCCTTCAAGCACTGCATTGGTGGCAACGGTGGAACCATGAATAATCCGCAACCCTTGTCGAGACAGATCCAATTCTTTGATACCCTGAAGTATGGCTGTCTCCGGCGACGACGGCGTTGATAACACCTTGTGGATACGCGTCGACTTTCCGTCATGAAAGACAAAATCAGTAAATGTACCGCCAGTATCAATACCCAGTAACATGTTTTTTCTGAACTAATCTTTTCTTGCAAGTCATATACTAATCAGAATAATAGCTGCGCAATGAACAGGGAAATCTTGATTGCTGTAAATCACCTGGTCCGTTACTACGGAGAGTACTGTGCGGTAAATGATGTGTCATTCACCATCAACCGTGGCGAGGTACTGGGTTTTCTCGGACCCAACGGTGCCGGTAAATCCACGACCATGAAGATCATCAGCGGCGTCCTGCCGCCGCACGCGGGATCTGTAGCAATCGCCGGTATCGACATGCTGGCACAACCCCGGGCAGCCAAACAACACATCGGTTTTCTGCCGGAACAACCACCGCTATACGGGGACCTGACAGTAGACGAATATCTGCGCTACGCAGCGCGCCTGCGCGGTATCAGCAAGGCCGGGTTGCCTTCGGCACTGGAGAGCAGCAAAAAACGTTGTGGACTGGAAGACACGGGACACCGATTGATTAGAAACCTGTCCAAGGGTTACCAGCAACGCGTGGGGATTGCGCAGGCGATCATTCATTCACCACAGGTAGTGATCCTGGACGAGCCTACCATTGGTCTTGACCCCATCCAGATCCGGGAAATACGCGACCTGATCAAGGAACTTGGAGAGGACCACAGCGTGATCCTGTCCACACATATATTGCCCGAAGTACAAACCGTCTGTAACCGTGTATTGATAATTAACGAAGGCAAATTGGTCATGGATCGGCAACTCGATAGCCTGGGCACGGAAAAACAGGCCGGCAGCCTGTGTGTTACCTTTAAAAACCCGCCATCCGTTGAAACACTGCAGGGCATAAGTGGCGTCAGCCAGGTAGAAGCCATGGCGGACAATCGCTTTCGCCTGCAATTCCAGGACGCCGACAAGGTAATCGATACGTTGCTGCAACGCGCCCTCAGTTCCTGCTGGGGTCTGCAGGAATTAACACCCCAGGCCGACTCGCTGGAAGAAATCTTCATGCAACTGACCAGCGGTTCACTGTCTGATCCGGCATCGCATGACGCGGAGATTTCCGCGTGAACAGTATCATAACCGTCGCCGCGCATGAATGCCGCCTGCTGTTCAAGTCACCACTGGCCTGGATCACTCTTGCCGTGGTTGAATTTCTGCTGGCTGTACTGTTTCTGATCCTGCTCAACCAGTTTCTTAACCCGTCTCCCTGGCTGGCTGGCCACGGCGTTACCGAGGTAGTCATTGCCGGACTGCTACAGGTCGCCGGTATTATCCTGTTACTGGTAACACCCTTTATCACCATGCGAATTTTCAGCGAAGAACGCCGTACCGGTACGATTAACCTGCTGTATTCATCGCCGGTATCCCTGACGCAACTGGTGCTGGGAAAATACCTTGGCGTCATGATTTTCATGTTGCTGATGTTATTGCTCATCGCCCTGATGCCACTGTCATTGATGATGGGCACGGATATCGATCTGCTTCAGTTTTCTGCCGGCCTGCTGGGCCTGTTGTTGCTGATGGGTGGATTTGCTGCCATCGGTCTGTTTGTTTCAACCCTGACCAGCCAGCCGTCAGTGGCCGCGATCATTACCTTTGGCATCCTCTTCATGCTCTGGATCATAAACCTCGCCTCAGGCACCGGTTCGGACTGGTTTCGCGAGGTGTTTACGTATATATCCCTGTTGAACCATTACAACAACCTGATCAATGGTCTGTTCAACACCGTTGACGTGATCTATTACCTGATCATTATTACCGGTTTTGTTGCCCTGTCCATATGGCGACTGGACAGTGAACGCTTTTTTCAATAGCAGTCTGTACTACTCATGAAGCTATCTTTCAATTCACGTACTCCGTCACGCATCAACAGCCTGTTTACGTTGTTGCTGATCCTGCTGCTGGCGGTACTCCTTGGCTGGCTCAGCAGCCGTTACCCGATGCAGTTCGACTGGACTCGCAGTGGCCGTCACAGCCTGTCAGAGGCAAGCATGCAAGTGCTGGCCAAAATGCAGGATCCTGTTGATATTACTGCCTACGTGCGCAAGGAAGCCGGCCTGCGCGAAGCCGTGCAGCAATTTATACAACGCTACCAGCGAAACAAGCCGGATATTACATTGCATTTCATCAATCCGGATGTGGTACCGGATGAAATACGTGAACTCGGCATAACGCAGGCGAACGAGATGGTGATTCGTTACCAGGGCAGGAGCCAGCACGTACAACCCGGCAGCGAGGAAGAAATGACCAATGCCCTGCAACGCCTGTTGCGGGAATCAGAACACTGGCTGGCCTTCGTTGAAGGTCACGGCGAACGCAGCGGGCTTGGCGATGCCAACTTTGACCTGGGTGAATGGGGCAAACAATTAAAAAACCGCGGCTTTCGCATACAGCCCGTAAACCTGGCGGACGTTCGCGCCATTCCGGACAATACCCGTGTGTTAATCATTGCCGGACCACGTGTGGAATACCTGCCCGGTGAAATCGATCTGTTGAAAGAATACCTGGCAAACGGCGGCAACCTGTTGTGGTTGACTGATCCTGACCAGGAAAAATTGATGGCGCCGCTGGCGGAATTATTACAGGTACAGGTCAAGCCGGGCACCATTATCGATTTTGCCGGCCGGCTGATTGGCCTGGATGATCCCACTATCGTGCTGGAAACAGAAAGCCTGTACCCGCCGCATCCGGCCACTGTGGACTTCAGCTATACCACCTTCTTTCCCGGCGCTACCGTAATAGACAGCAGCAATGCAACAGACTGGCAGGTTAAACCGCTCATCAGCAGCGGCGATCACACCTGGCTGGAAACCGGCCCGCTGCAGGGCGAAGTCGGCTTTGATGAAGGCAGCGACGAACAGGGTCCGCTTGAGCTGGGCATCAGCCTGGAACGTGATATAGAACATGCGTCAGCAGAAAAAGCCGGCAACAAAACACAACGGGTGGTAATTATCGGTGATGGTGATTTTCTGTCCAATACCTACGTTGCCAACAGCGGCAACATGGAGCTTGGGCTGCGCATCATTAACTGGCTAAGTCATGATGATGACTTCATCCGCATACCTGCCAACATCGCAGCAGACACGCAACTCGACCTGTCACCCCTGGCAGGCGGTATTATCGGTTTTGGTTTCCTGTTCATTCTGCCGCTGGTGCTGTTTTTCACCGGTATCGGCATCTGGTGGCGGCGGAGAAAACAATAACTGTGCCCCGGCGCCTGCTGATCAACCTGTTGCTGTTCGTGGCCATCGTTGTTACCGGCCTGTTACTGGTGTTACCGGACAACCCGGACAGGAAGGAAGACGTTATCCTGACCGACCTGGATCCGCTTGCTGTCAAAACCATTACTATCCTGCGCGCCAACAGCGAAGACATTACGTTCAGGAAAGAAGGCAACACATGGATGATGCAGTCGCCCTACACATTGCCGGCCAACCCGCTGCGTATTCATACCATGCTTGGCCTGTTGCAGGCCCACAGTTATACCCGGCTTGATCAGGACGAACTGGAATTGCAGCGTTTTGCCCTTGATAAACCTGTTGTTGCCGTACGCTTTAACGATACGCAAATCGATTTCGGCGACAGCAGTCCACTGGGTAAACAACGTTATGTGCACGTTGGAAATACCGTGCATCTGGTCAATGACAGCCTGTACGAACAACTGCAAACATCAGCAACATTTTTTCTCAGTAACCGGTTGTTGGCGGAAGGCGCAAAAATCTCGGCCATCCGCTTTCCCGATGCAAACTTGCGCTGGCAGGGTGAACGCTGGCAACTGGAACCAGCACAGGACATCAGCGCCGATGTCATGGCGCGGATTGTAAATGCCTGGCAACAGGCAGAGGCGGTTTCTGTACGCAAGTACGAAGAAACGCAACTACACGGAATGATCACGGTGGAACTGCAGGACAGTGAACCGCTGGAATTTGCCATCGTTTCACCGGCACCACAACTGGTACTGGCCCGGCCCGACATCGGACTGCAATACCACCTCAGCAGTTACGAAGCGAAGCAGATGTTTTTACCTTCTGAAAACGACGAGGCTGAAAATGCTGAAGAAAAAACGCCTGACAAGGAAGAAGCCGGTCAATAGATCTACGGCTATCCAGGGAAATATCTCTTACTCCTTTCCGCTTTCAACCTTATACATTTAACTGATAACGTGCCCGAGTTACCCGAAGTTGAAACCACTCGCATCGGTATAGCCGCGCACATACTGGCTGAAACCATCAGGGAAGTGGAGGTACGTGACCGTCGCCTGCGCTGGCCAGTACCGGCACAACTCGGAAAAAAACTCAGGGGCCAGACCATCCGCAAGATCTCGCGGCGTGCCAAGTACCTGGTCTTTCATACTGACCGCGGTTACATGCTGCTGCACCTTGGCATGTCGGGCAGCCTGCGCATACTGACGGAAGAGCTGCCGCCCGGAAAACACGATCACGTGGATTTTATCTTTACTTCCGGCACACGTTTGCGCTTCCGCGACCCACGCCGCTTCGGTTCCATTCACTGGACCGGCAACGATCCGGAAAAACATCCCTTACTGTGTAATCTCGGCCCGGAACCATTGTCGGACACACTGGACGGTGATTACTTCTATAACAAGTCTCGCGGCCGCACACAAAGCATCAAGACCTTCCTCATGGACAGCCGTATTGTCGTTGGTATCGGAAATATTTATGCCAGTGAGTCACTGTTCGTCGCCGGAATTCATCCGAAACGCAGGGCAGGCAATATCAGCCAGGCCCGCTATGAAAAACTCGCCGCTGCCATTAAACAGGTGTTGCAGCAGGCACTGGAGAAGGGCGGCACTACCTTGCGTGATTTTATCAATGGCGACGGAGAACCCGGTTATTTCCGGCAGGAATTGAAAGTGTATGACCGGGGTGGCTTGCCCTGTTACACCTGCAAAACACCAATCAGGAGTCAAAGGCTCGGGCAACGATCCAGTTTTTATTGCTGCGTTTGTCAGCGATGACCCGGCCCTGGATTTCATTTGGAATTTCGCAAATGCTGCTTTCACCGGCTTGGCTGCGGGGCATAATACTTGATTTTGGATTGCTGCTGGCACATTCTTAATACAAATCAGGGGTGAGGAAAGGCAGACCGGCAGAGCACGGTTGAACCACCCGGGGGAAATTTATCCCGGACATGTTCAAAATCCTGCCTGTTTTGAAATTCCATTCAGGGTCTGCATCAGGAGCTTTATTCATAAATGTTTTCTGGAAGCAGGGATATTGCGCATGGAATCCCGCCTGACAGAAAACATTCAGGGAAATTATTAAATAATTAATATGGTTCGTTACGCCGGCATCGAAATACTGCAGCAGGGATTCCATACCGGACCCG
>Ga0102950_1000248_pt1 | contig 14059 bp, 8 predicted proteins | sample SalPon2A_B_D2_MG_FD_78505 | JGI IMG/M metagenome (GOLD analysis project Ga0102950, IMG submission 78505) | Soil microbial communities from South San Francisco under conditions of wetland restoration - Salt Pond MetaG R2A_B_D2_MG | ecosystem: Environmental > Terrestrial > Soil > Wetlands | place...
TAACATATTTCCTGATAAGGAAAGTGAAATGCTTATCCTTGAAATAGTCAAATAAACCGGCGCTCCAGATAAGGTCATACAGCTTGAATGAATTATATCTTAATGCATTGATCTTGTTATACGATATCTGACCATTGAACATGTTGTTTTTTTCCCTTGAGAAATCAATAGCCGACTGGTCGAAGTCGATAAGGTCAAAAGAAATTTTCCTTCCCGGATGATCTGAAATAAACTCGTATACATCAGTAGCCGGACCGGACCCAAGTATAAGAACTTTTACATCATCTTTTTTCTCAAGCTGATCTTCGCAGAATTTCATAAAGTAATCTTTCCTGTTCCTGACGGCATTTGCCCCGGGCTGGTTCTGGAAAAAAAGGTCCCAGTTCCTGTAATAAGCATCTTCGTTTATCTCAAATTTATATATTTTATTGATAAGTCTGAAATCGCCCGGGTAACCGTAGGGTTTAACAAAACCGTGTCCGATCAGTGTATTTTCGTTTAAGACACTTTTTATTATTTCGCGGAAAGGATTCACCTCTTCAGCGGAAAGATTATTTACTATTCCGGTAAATTTCTCATAATCTTCAGGTTCAGGCCCACCTTTTTTAAGCAGATATTCAAGATACTGAGTTATTGAGGTATTTAGTTCGGTCTTTTTTTCAGTTATGAGATTAGTCATACGGTAATAAGGATAGTATTAATATGCTGTTTTTATTAAATATGTGATCTTAAAATTAGTTTTACTTTTAATTCAAGCAAATAAGTTTAAGTTAAAAGTGAAAATAATTTTGAAAAATAAGATGATAAACCTTACAGTTTGTTACTAAATCAGGGTAAATATTATATAATTCCCCTTAATCCCTTTATGGCATTATTTTTGAACGTAAATCATAAAAATCATATTATCTGAATGTGTAAGTTATTTTTCATATATTTGTTTTGCAGTACATAAGCTGCTCGAAGAACTAGAAAATTTATTAACTAATATCAAACCACTATGATTATGAAAAAGGGTATTCTGATGGTATGTTTGTCGTTGTTACTGGGAAGCGTGGTATCAGCTCAGACATATAAGTACATCGGTGCGGATAAATGCAAGATGTGTCATAATAAACCTGCTACTGGTAATCAATACAGTATTTGGGAAAAAGGTCCGCATGCAAAGGCTCTGGCGACATTAAGCAGCAAGGAATCACTTGATTATGCCAAGGCACATGGCATTGCCGATCCTGCAAAAGACGACAAGTGTCTCAAGTGTCATTCAACTTATGCAAGGGTTGATGCCAAACTCAGAGCAGGTATCAAACCTACCGAAGGTGTTTCCTGTGAAACATGTCACGGTCCCGGCAGCTCATATAAATCTCCTTCAGTGATGAAGAACCGTGAGCAGGCAATGAAAATGGGTCTTGTCATGCCTGACAAGCAGCTTTGCCTTGAATGCCACAATAAAGAAAATCCATTCTTCAAAGAGTTTAACTTTGAAACATATGCTGCTAAAATAGCTCATCCTAATCCTCAGGCCAAGAAATAGGATTGTTAACGGGCTTTTTTTCAGTTTAACTAACAGAACAGCCGGTATAAAATGACATGAGCTTAATGCCCGTGTTATTACCGGCTGTTTTTTTTATAATAAAAATATCTCCGTAATGCTGTACCCGCGACTATTAACATGGGAACTTGACCGGTCGGTCTTATTTCATTATCACCCCTTTTTCCCATGGTCCGGCATCGGTGTAGTTTAAACAGGCATCATAGATCTTATATCTTTATACGGTATCAGCCTATTGATTAAGTAGAATTAATGTGCTATTTTTAACTGGCAAACAAATTTCTCAAAATAGTTCCATGGACCTGATAAGCCTGATTCGTGATAAGATGATGCAGGAGAACCTGATGTTTATTTACAGGGGGGTAGTGACAGATGAAAACTCAGTTCCCCTGATCATGCTCCTTGAAAATGAAATGGAAAGTTCCGAATTTGATTTCCTAGGGCGTAAAAGGCTTTTCATGTTTGTCCTAGAGAGTCTTCAGAATGTGTCGAGGCACAGTGACCCTGTGGAACATGCTAACATGTCGCTTGTAGTATATTCTAAAACATCAGACGGATATACGGTTACAACAGGTAATGTACTTCCGGCTTCTCACACAGAAAGTCTTCAGTCGAAACTTGAAGAGATAAATAACCTGGATGCGGAACAGATAAGAAAGGTATACAGGAACATGCTGGGAAAATCGGAATTCAGCAATAAAGGAGGTGTTGGTCTCGGGCTGCTTGAAATGGCAAGGAAGACCGGGAACAGGCTTGACTATGATTTTATCGACCTAAACGATAAGTATTCATATTTCATCCTTAGCAAGACAGTTGATTCACTCGGGCGGGGAAATAATCTTCCGGGCACTGAAAAAGCATTTAATGGCACCGTGATAGCTGAACTGGAGAGGATGATGGCCCGGAATAACATATGTCTTATCTGGTCGGGTCATATCTCTCCGGATATAGGGAAGGAAGTAGTAAGCCTGACAGAGACAAAGATGTATGAAGAGGAGGTTGAAGAATCGTTGAAGCGAAAGGTTTTCAGCGTACTTGTTGAGATACTTCAGAATGTTGAATCTTATTGTCCGGGGAGAGAAGCTGAGAAGGAATACGGTATGTCCGTCGCAATACTAGGATTGAAGGACGGGGTTTATTCGCTTACATCGGGCAACCTGATATTGAATGAAAGAGTAGATGAGCTCAGGGGTAAGATAGATATTATTAACAGGTATGATGAAGAGGAGCTTAAAGATTTTTTCAGGGTATCCCTATCGGGTCAGACAACTCTGACCGACAGCACCGGGAATATGGGATTGATTGAGATAGCGCGTAAGTCGGGGAGTAAGCTTGATTACCAGTTTAAGAGGTTAAATGATATGTATTCCTATTACTTACTGACTGTTAAGGTCTGATCATTATTCATCTCCTCCACTTTCCGAAAAATCAACCTGCTGCCGTCCCATTCTGCATAACTGCCACTTTTAATCCAGTCGCCGAGGAATATAATTTCAGGTCCCTCCTTAAGTTTAAAATTTCTTGCCAGGTGCCGGTGACCGAAAATAAAGTAATCTACCTCCTGATTTTTCATTACAGAGCGTGCATATCTTATTAGATCTTCTCTGTCTTCACCCAGGAATTCCAGCATTATTCCTTTTCCAAGCCTGGAGTTGAGCGACCATTTCTGGCCTATACCGATACCTATATAGGGGTGTATCGCAGAATACATCTTACGCAGGGGTTTATTCCTGAACAGGGCGAGAAGTACTTTATAAAAGACATCTTTTGTTCCCAGCCCCTCTCCGTGAGCCAGGTGAAATACCTGGCCATCGAATACAGTTGTCAGTGGCCCTGTATGTATCGTCATACCACATTCCTTTGTCAGGTAATCACCTACCCACATGTCGTGATTTCCCGTAAAGAAATGGATTGGTACACCTGAGTCGCTTATGGATGCGACAGTACCAAGGAATCTTGTAAATCCCTTGGGGACAACTAGTTTGTATTCCCACCAAAAATCAAATACATCCCCAAGAAGATATATTGCCCTGGCATCATTTCGAATTGAATTAAGCCACCTGACAACTTTCTTTTCCCGTTCCACCGGGGGAGAGCCCGCAGGTAGTCCAAGGTGGAAATCGGAGGCAAAGTATATTTTCCCGTTTTCAGCCAAACCGGTATAATATTAATTAAATAGCTGGTTTAGTTTAATCTGCAGCGATTTACCATGCAGGTTTGATGCAATTATAGTACCCTGCCTGTCGAACAGGTAATTGGCAGGTAGTGATTTAATGTTAAACAAAATAGCATTTTTAGGATTTGAGGGATCATCCTCACGCGTATTGATCCATGGCAGCTCATCATACCGTACAGCTGTTTTCCATGCTTCCGTGTCCTTATCCAGATTGATCTGGTATATTTCAAATCCCTTGCTATGATATTGTTTATAAAGCTGTTTAAGCTGAAGGTTCTCATTTACACAATCCTGCGACTGGGCCGACCAGAAACAGAGGAGAACATATTTCCCTTTAAGAGAGGAAAGGGCTATCCTTTTGTTATCTATGTCCTTAAGGTTGGGATCAAGTTTTGTTGTTGGTACATCCTTGGCCATATTCTCCAGCCGGTTGACATACATCTGGTTCATCTCGTTTGTGAAATCCCTGGCCAGTGCCTGGACATGCCTGGAATTTGGATAATGGCGTGTAAGAGAATCAGTGACTATCTTAAGGAACTGCAGGTCCTTCGGATCGTATAATACATAGGTCTGGGGATCTATTCTCTGGTAAAGGGCTTTTATAGAAGCCAGTGAATTAACATTATTAATAATAAACTCAATATTCTTACGACGTTGCTGTTTAATAAGGTTATTAAACTGTTCTTTCAGTTCGGGTCCTTTCTTGTCGAAACCAGGCTGTTTACTTGCATTGTTATATTCAGTTCGCAATGAATCAAGTTTTCTCTTGGTTACCGCCAGGGTATTATCGAGGTACTGCAGCTTCTCTGTCCCCTTCGAACCTTTTATAGTGTAGTCGTCATAAAGAGTCTTACCCTTGAAATTGAGGCTTATTTCTTCTCCCGGACCGGCAAGCAGTGTAATGAAATCAGACTTTGAAAAGCCAAGCTGATAAAAGTCGGGATATGATGCCTTGACCCGGAAACTGAAATGTCCGCTTCTTTTTATTTTAGCAGAATCTAAAAAAACGGCAGTATTTACATCCAGCCTGTTCAGGTAAATATATTTTTCTTTCCTCCCCTTTACAATACCATCAACGGTAAAGCTGTCCTTGTCCCTGCAACCTGAAAAAATAACGACCAGCGCCAGTATAAATAGTACACGTTTCATTTATGATAAAATTTGCATCAACGAATATTACAACAATTTTTATTTATTAAAAATTTCTGCGAGTTTATTCTGCAGTTGTTCTCCCCTGAGGTTCGAGGCTATAATACGACCGTTTTTGTCGAGAAGATAATTACACGGTATCGATTCTATTTTATAGAGCGGAACTACAACTGAATTCCAGTATTTCAGATCACTTACATGTATCCATTTACCAAGCTGGTCGAATTTTATGCCATCGAGCCATGCTTCTTTTGTTTTATCAAGGGATACCTGGAATATCTGGAATCCTTTTTTATGGTAAAGATTATAGGCTTTTACGAGATTGGGGTTTTCGCGGCGACATGGGTTGCACCATGATGCCCAGAAATCGAGAAGAACAACAGATCCTCTTGTTGAAGATAATTTTATTGTATCTCCTTCGGGGTCGGGCAGACTAATCTCCGGAGCTTCAGCCCCGATACCTGCTTCCCCGGGTGTTGCTTCGCCCGGTGTATCCGATTTAAACTGTTTTACCTGTTCATGAAGGGTGGCTACCGGATCATAATCGGGGTACTGACTGTACAACGAAGAATCGACCTTTTCAAAATACTTAATATCCTTTTCAGGGTTCAGAACATATACGCTAGGTGCAACCTGCTGATAAAGAGCTACAAGGCTAACCAGAGATCCGAGGTTTTTATCGATATAATTCTTGGTATAGCCATTAATCTCCTCAAGATAGCCCTGTGCAAGATTGTCCAATGAATCCATAACAGCCGACAGGTTCGGGTTGTCTGAATTCTTCATATAAATATCATTGAGAGCCCTCAGTTTATTGATTGTCTTGCTCATCGTCCGGTTGTATTCTGCCATCTGCTCCGTACCTTCCGATCCCTCTACCGAAACAGGAAAATTCAGTGAATCGTGTTTGGCCTTCAAAATAATTTTATCCCCCGGCTCAACAAGCATGGTCAAAAAATTGTTATCATTAAACTTAACGAGGTAAAATGCAGGAATTTTTGTTTCACCCCTAAAGCTGAATTTCCCGTCATTTGATACCTTAACTGAGTCAACAGTAGTTAGTTCGTTTGATTTTAATTGATCAAGAAAAATGTATTCTCCATTTACCGGGTTTGTTAGTGTGCCTGTTATCAGGAAAGTATTATTTTTGCATCCTGTAAAGACCAAGGCAGCAAACAAATAAAAAAGAATTTTCTTGTTCATTAAGTTTTAATATTAATTAATAGCTCTAATTATAGAAATGCAAAGTTATTCTTTTTTTAATGCGTCTGAACTTTTATGAGATTTTATTACTTTTCAGAGGGTCTTAATACTGTTGTACGGTTTACATTTAATTATTATCTTTCTTTATCTTTTAGACTAATAAACACTTAGATATATGAGTTATATAAAGTTTGAAAAGAACCAGGTCGTCAACCTAGAATACTCCCTTTCGAGGGAGATCATCAGGACCAACAGGGCCGGGTCGTATACATCAACTACAATTGTTGATTGTAATACGCGAAAGTATCACGGCTTACTTATTTGTCCTGTTGATAATTTCGGAGGCGAACGTTTTGTGCTCTTATCCTCTCTTGATGTCACTGTCCTGAACAGCGAAAAGAAATTCAACATAGGGATAAGAAAATATAAAGGAGATTATTTTAGTCCAAAAGGTCATAAGTATATAGAAGATTTTAATACTGAGAGTATCCCGTCGCGTCTTTACAGGGTGGGAGGCGTTAAGCTTAAGCAGGAGAGGCTTCTTGTGCATGATGAGGAACAGTTCCTTCTTCGTTTTACGGTAGAGGAGGCTTCAGAGCCAATGAGGATACAGGTTCGACCCTTCCTTGCTTTCAGGAACATCCATCAGCTTACGCATGCCAACCTTGCTGCCAATACAAAGGTTGATTTTATAGAGAACGGTATACGGTCGAAGATGTATGAAGGATTTCCCTTTCTGAACATGCAGTTTTCCAAAAAAGTTGATTTTGTTCATGTCCCCGACTGGTACCTGGGTGTTGAATATTTAGAGGAGCAGAAAAGAGGATATGATTATTCCGAGGATCTTTTCACACCCGGTTTCTTTGAGTTTGAAGCCAAAAAAGGAGATGTGGTTGTTTTCAGTGCTTCAACAAAGGAGCAAAATACATCGCTGTTTAAGCAGAAGTTCTCAAAGACTGTTGCTGGAAAAATTCCCCGCGACAGTTATATGAACTGCCTTGGCAATGCATCACAGCAGTTTATGGAGAAACGCGGAGGCAAGACACTGATCATCGCGGGATATCCATGGTTCGGTGCCTGGGGCCGTGATACCTTTATATCAATACCGGGACTGGCTGTAGCCAGGCATGATCTTAAGCTGTTCCGGGAGGTTATGGATACACAGGTTGACAAAATGAAGAATGGGCTCTTTCCTAACATGGGCGATGATGATAACCCGGCATTTAACTCTGTTGATGCCCCTCTCTGGTTTATATGGGCGATACAGCAATACATCGATCAGGGAGGTAAGGATGGATGGGAGCGTTACGGGAATGCTGCCATATCCGTGTTGAATGCATACCGTAATGGTACAGCATTTAATATACATACGCGTGACAACGGACTTGTCTATGCCATGGCCGGGGGCAAAGCGCTTACATGGATGGACGCTGTTGTAAATGGGGTACCCGTAACACAAAGGGGTGGCTACGCAGTAGAGATAAATGCCCTGTGGTATAATGCAATCTGTTTTGCCCTGGATATGGCCCGGGAAACAAAGAACAAGGCCGTTGTAAAGGACTATGAGGGTATGCCTGAACTGATAAAAAAATCATTCCTCGAGCTGTTCTGGGATGAGAAATTCGGTTACCTGGCAGATTATGTGAATGATGATGAGGAACGTAATTTTTATGTCAGGCCAAACATGATTATTGCGGTTTCGATGCCTTATTCCATGCTCGAAAAGGATCAGATGAAGCAGATACTTGATGTCGCGGATAAGGAATTGGTTACCAACAGGGGATTGCGAACCCTTTCGCCAAGGAATAAATTCTATAAGGGTATTTATGAAGGCACACAGGAAGAAAGAGATAATGCATATCACCAGGGAACAGTATGGCCATGGCTGTACGGACCTTTCTGTGAAGGATGGCTAAAGGTATATGGTAACCAGGGGGTACACAAGGTACGAAGCCTCGTGTTTGGATTGGAGGAAGTAATGGGGGAACATGGAGTGAGTACCTTGTCTGAAATACATGACGGTAATCCTCCTCATGCTCCCAAAGGCGCCATATCGCAGGCATGGAGTGTTGCCGAGGTATTGAGAATCATTGAATTACTCGGAAAGAAATATTCCGGTTAACAATATAAGAGGAAGAATATGAGAGTTCTAATGTTCGGATGGGAATTTCCGCCACATATCTCAGGAGGACTGGGAACAGCGAGTTACGGGCTTACTAAGGGAATGGCTACACTCGACGACCTTGAAGTTACATTTGTTGTTCCCAGGTCGTGGGGCGATGAAGACCAGAGTATGGTCAGGCTTATTGGAGCAAACAGGATCCCCGTAGCTACGAGAAAAGTATTCTATAAGGGTTTCAGAAAACCTCTTGAGATGATTGAGGTTTCATCTAAAATTGTACCCTACATCGATCCGAAAGACTTCTGGAAAGTAGTATCGACAGAAGTGTCCGGACAGAACCTGTTTGTCCAGACCAATGACAAAGGAATGATTGATTTTTCCGGGAAATATGATGTTAACCTTCTTGAAGAAATAAACAAGTATGCCATCGTAGCTTCAATAATAGCAGAGGAAAATGATTTCGATATTATACATGCACACGACTGGCTGGCATATCCCGCAGGTATAGCGGCAATGGCCGTATCAGGGAAACCTCTTGTCATACATGTTCATGCCACCGATTTTGACCGCAGCGGCGGAAGCGTTAATCCCGATGTATACCATATTGAGAAAAACGGGATGGATGCTGCGTCAAAGATCATTACGGTGAGTAACCTTACAAGGGATATTGTTATAAACAGGTACAATATCAATCCCGATAAAGTTGAAACAGTTTATAATGCCGTTGAACCGGTGAATTTTAGTCATGGCTCAACATTTAAAAAAGGTTTCGGTGAAAAGGTTGTTACTTTTCTGGGAAGGATAACCCTGCAGAAAGGTCCCGAATATTTTATAGAAGCAGCCAATAAGGTACTCAGGAGGATGAATAATGTAAGGTTTGTTATGGCGGGTTCGGGCGATATGATGGAGAGAATGATGCGGCGGGCTGCTGCATTAAGGATAACGGACAGATTCCATTTCACAGGCTTCCTTAAAGGCCCTGATGTATTTAAAATGCTTGAGCTCAGTGATGTTTATATAATGCCTTCGGTGTCGGAGCCCTTTGGTATCTCCCCGCTCGAGGCTATGCAGTCAAATGTACCTGTGATAATCAGTAAACAGTCGGGTGTTGCAGAGATTCTTACACATGCGGTAAAAACAGATTTCTGGGATATTGACGCCATGGCTGATGCTATTTACGGTATACTTAATTACCCGGCACTCTCCGGCATGTTCATTAAGAACGGGAAAGAGGAGGTTATAAGGCTGAAATGGGACAACTCGGCAAGGCACGTACGAGACATTTATTACAGAGTTATTGAGAACTATAAGAATTAAGATATGAGCGCATCAAACAAGAAAGCTATTTGCTTTTATTTCCAGGTTCACCAGCCATTCAGGCTAAAAAGGTACAGGTTCTTTGATCTCGGACACGATCACTATTATTATGATGATTATACAAATGAATCGATCATGAGAAAAGTGGCGGATAAATGTTACCTGCCTGCCAATAAGGTGATCATGGACCTTATAAACAAACATAATGGTAAATTTAAGGTTACATTTTCCATTTCCGGACTGGCAATCAACCAGTTCAGGTTATATGCACCGGAGGTTCTTGAGTCATTCAGGAAACTCGCCGATACGGGTATGGTGGAATTCCTTGCCGAGACAAATGCCCATTCACTCGCGTCAATAAAAAGCCGGAATGAATTTGAGCAACAGGTGAACCGTCATAAGCTAATGCTTAAGGATTATCTTGGTGTTGATGCAACCTCATTCAGGAATACCGAGCTTATCTATTCCGATGAAATTGGTTCCTGGGTTGCCGATATGGGGTTTAAGTCAATGTTAACAGAAGGAGCCAAGCATGTACTGGGTTGGAAGAGCCCTAATTACCTGTATTGTAATTCTATAAATCCAAGACTGAAGGTGTTGCTGAGAAACTTCGCCCTTAGTGATGATATCGCTTTTCGCTTCTCTAACCGCGACTGGAACTCCTGGCCGCTTACTGCAGAGAAATATGCGTCATGGGTTAGTAAACTTGGTACAAGACGCGACCTTGTGAATATCTTTATGGATTATGAGACTTTCGGAGAACATAACTGGAAGGAGTCAGGTATCTTTGATTTCCTGTCACATATGCCGGCTGCAATTCTCAAAAAGACACCTTTCAAATTCATGACGCCTTCGGAGGTAGCGGATCTGCTTCAGCCTGTTTCCGCAATAACGGTTCCTTCACCTATATCATGGGCAGACGAAGAAAGGGATATAACAGCCTGGCATGGTAATGAGCTCCAGGTGGCAGCCCTTGATAAACTTTACAGCCTCACAGATAAAGTAAACAGATGCAACGATCCGCACATTAAAAAGGACTGGGATTATCTGCAGGCAAGTGACCATTTCTATTATATGGCAACAAAATTTTTCTCAGATGGTGCCGTTCATGCTTATTTCAATCCATATGAAACACCGTATGACGCTTTCATGAACTATATGAATGTTCTCAGTGACTTTGAACTAAGGGTTAAGCAATATTTCCCGGATTCAAAAGAACAGGAACAGATATTTTTACTCCACGAAGAAGTAAATAAGAAAGACGGTATAATATACAAACAAACCCGGGAGATCGAAAAACTCTCGAAGAAAGTGGCACGACTCAGTCCTTCAAAAACAGATACAAAAAGCAGGACTGCAGCAAAAGGGGCCCCCAAAAATGCCAGGGCAATAAAGGATGAAAAAGCCTCGTTAAAGAAGTCACAAAAAGAAGCATCCGCTACCACAGCCAAAAGAAGTACGCGGACAAAAAAATAATAAATGATGAAGGATATGATAGCCAGTTTCCATTTTGAATGAACATGGTTGGCTATTTTTCAGTTAACATTATTTAAAATCAAATAAGGAACATAATGAAGGTTGATTTTATATTTGAGACCAGTTGGGAAGTATGTAACAAGGTAGGTGGAATTCATACGGTCATCTCAACCAAAGCACTTAATGTAATAAATGAAGTGGGTGAGAATAACTACATTCTCATAGGACCGGATGTGTGGAGAGAAGATGTTACGAATCCCGAGTTTATCCCCGACGATACCCTGTTCATTGACTGGAAATCGAGGGCAGCCTCGGAAGGGCTTAGGGTTAAGACGGGAAGGTGGAACATAGCGGGCAGACCTATTGTCATACTGATCGACTTCACACCTTACTTCGGACAGCAGAACGAAATTTTTGCAGATTTTTGGGAAACATACAAGCTTGACAGTATTACCGGTCAGTGGGATTATGTTGAACCTGCCCTGTTCGGTTATGCTGTTGGCAAGACTATTGAGAGCTTCTCATCTTTTTATCACGACGGTCATAATGTAATAGCACAGTTTCATGAGTGGATGACAGGTACTGGAATTCTTTATCTTAAAAAGAATGCTCCGTGGATTGCTACCTCTTTTACAACCCATGCCACTGTTCTCGGACGATGCGTTGCAGGAAACAACAAACCCCTTTACGGTAATATGAAAGAATATATTCCGGCACAGGTGGCCCGTGAATATAACATTCTCGCCAAACAGTCGCTGGAAAAGATATCAGCAGCCGAAGCCGATGTTTTTACAACAGTCAGTGAGATCACTTCCAGGGAGTGCAGCCATTTTCTTGCAAAGGATGTGGATGTGATAACACCTAATGGGTTTGAGGATTCTTTTGTGCCGACAGCCGAAATTTTTGCAGAGAGGAGGAAGACAGCCCGGGGAAAGCTTATTGATGTGGCTGAGGCTGTTCTCGGTTATTCACTTGCCGGAGACACGATTCTTATCGCAAACAGCGGAAGATATGAATTCCGTAATAAAGGTGTTGATATACTTATCGACTCACTTGGTGAACTGAACAAGAATGAAAATGCAAAAAAGGACTGTGTTGCTTTTTTTCTCATACCTGCCTACCACAAGGGGCCAAGGCGTGATATAATGGACATCCTTGCTGATGATAAAAATACCAACGAAGGGGATAAATATCTTACACACAGCCTTCATTACCCGGGAACAGATCCTGTGCTTCAGCGTATTCTCGACAATAACCTGGGCAACGAACAAACCTCAAGAGTTAAGGTGATCTTTGTACCTTCATATCTTAATGGTAATGACGGGATATTCAATATACCTTATTTTGATCTGCTTATAGGATTCGACCTGACTGTTTTTCCATCATATTATGAGCCATGGGGATACACACCGCTCGAAAGCCTAATGTTCTCAATACCAACTGTTACTACTTCATTATCAGGTTTCGGCCTTTGGGTTAAGCACTACTTCAGGAGTCCGGGTAATGGTATATCCGTTATTGAAAGGACAGATGACAATGAGAAAGAGGTGATTGAGAGCATACGAAGATTTATTTCAATGTTCACAGGTTTAAGTGCTGCTGAGATAGAGGATGCACGGAGGAAGGCTCATGAAATATCGCGCATCGCCTTATGGGATAACCTGGCCAAGTATTATTTCGAAGCCTATGTACAGGCTCTCGAGAACAGTATGGAAAGGAGAAAGGAGCCCCGCGATTTTGCAAAGTTCGTGGAAGCACCCGGACTGGTAGTGCGCAAACCCCACCAGGTACCGGTATGGAAAGATATTTATGTGCAGAGTGATGTACCTGAGCGGTTAGCTACCCTGAAAGACCTCGCAAATAACCTCTGGTGGTCGTGGAACACAGAGGCTGAAGTTCTTTTTAAAAGGATGGATCCCTCCCTGTGGGAAGGTGTGAAGCATAATCCGAAACTTCTGCTTGAAAAGATTGATTATAAAAGACTTCTTGTACTTGAAGATGATGATGATTTTGTCTCTGACCTTCATGATGTATGGGATGCATTCCAGTCGTATATGAATCGTGAAGCTGATACCTCAAAGCCTTCTGTAGCTTATTTCAGTATGGAGTTTGGTATACATCCATGCCTGAAGATCTATTCAGGTGGCCTGGGTATCCTGGCCGGTGATTATCTTAAGGAGGCCAGCGATTCAAATTTTAATATTACAGGTATAGGCCTTCTTTACCGTTACGGGTATTTCAAACAGAAACTGGGTCCGAGAGGCGAGCAGCTGGCTCTTTATGATGCAGAAGAATTTTCCCGCCTGCCTATAAGTCCTGTTAAGGACGCTGGCGACAACCAGCTTATTGTAAGCCTGGTATGGCCGGGACGCACAGTTAAGATAAGAGTTTGGGAAGCCATGGTAGGTAAGGTAAGGCTGTTGCTTCTCGATACCGATTTTGACGATAATCTTCCGGAAGACCGGACTGTTACCCATTACCTCTATGGCGGGGACAATGAGAACAGGCTCAGGCAGGAACTTATACTCGGTATAGGAGGGATAAGAGCACTTGAAGCCATGGGACTGCGACCCGATCTGTATCACAGTAACGAAGGTCATTCGGCCTTTATAAGCCTTGAAAGGTTAAGGATACTGATCAACACTCATCATCTTACATTTAACCAGGCTATTGAGGTAGTCAGATCTTCGACTCAGTTTACCACCCATACACCTGTACCGGCAGGGCATGATGCTTTCGAGGAAGATCTGCTTCGTAAGTATATATCACATTATGCCGGGCGTCTCACAATCTCCTGGGAGAACCTTATGGCACTCGGTCAATGTGAGAATGACTCTGATAAAAAATTCAATATGAGCTTCCTTGCAGCCAGGATGTCGCAGGAGATGAACGGTGTGAGTAAACTGCACGGTGAGGTCAGCCAGGGTATGTTCAACAAGCTGTGGCCCGGGTATCTTAAGGAGGAGCTTTTTATCGGGTATGTTACAAATGGTGTTCACCATCCTACATGGACAGCCCCTGAATGGCGCAATGTCTACCAGGAACTGACCGGTAAAAAAGATTTTGA
>Ga0102950_1000249_pt1 | contig 14051 bp, 13 predicted proteins | sample SalPon2A_B_D2_MG_FD_78505 | JGI IMG/M metagenome (GOLD analysis project Ga0102950, IMG submission 78505) | Soil microbial communities from South San Francisco under conditions of wetland restoration - Salt Pond MetaG R2A_B_D2_MG | ecosystem: Environmental > Terrestrial > Soil > Wetlands | place...
CCGGCCGGTGATCCGACCGTTGTTCAAGACCAAAATTCTTCAATGCAGCCGATACACGGGTTTTCCTTTCCTGTGGTGCCATGCCTGCCAGTATGAGAGGTATTTCTATGTTTTCTGTTGCGGTTAAGCGCGGAATCAGGTGAAAAAACTGAAAGACAAATCCGATGTTTTCACGTCTTATTTTTGCCAGTTCTTCATCCGGTAATCCGGTCACATCGTGGTCATTCAGCCTGTAATCGCCTCGCGTGGGACGGTCCAGCAACGCAATGATATTCAGCAAGGTAGATTTTCCGGAACCGGAAGGTCCCATGATGGAAACATAATCACCCTGCTCTATATCCAGGTTGATATCTGCCAGGGCATGCACGGTCTGATTGCCAAGGAGAAAGTCCCTGCCAATTTCCCGCAGCCTGATCATGGGCCAGCTACGGCGTCCCCGGCCTTATCGGGTTGTGCCCTGACTCCGGGCTTTACACCTTCCCGACCAACCGAAAGGACAATCCTGTCACCCGCCTTTAAACCGGATTTCACCTCGGTGTAATTCCAGTTGGCGATCCCCGGTTCAAACTTGCGTTCCGAGAGGTAACCGGTTTGCCCGTCATATACATAAACACGGTAACCTTCAAGGACTGCCTCGGTAGGAATGCGTACTACATCATCCCTGGCCTGCAGGAAAATTTCGATGTCCGCACTATAACCGGGTAACAGTCCCTGCAGATCTTCCGGCTCATCAAGTTCGACCTCGACTTCAACAGTACGGGCCTGTTTCTCAATGTCCAGAACATATGGCGCAATACGCCGCACCTTGCCATTACAACGGCGATCCGGGAAAGCATCGAGACGGACACAGGCCGGCATACCGGGAACAATCGGTGGCGCATCCACTTCATCGATGGGAGCAGACACATACAGGCAACTGGTATCGATAAGATCCAGTGCAGGCAAGGTGGGTATTCCGGGTGGTGAAGGAGTGACAAATTCGCCAAGTTCGGCATTCACTTCTGCAATAACCCCGGCGAAGGGCGCTTTTATAATCGTACGATCCAGCGCCGCACGGGTAACAGTGATCTGGGCATCATTAACCCGGCTCTGCGCGCGTGCGCCCTTGCAGGCGGCGTCCTTCGCTTCGTATTCAGTCTCTGCCCTGTCTACCTGTTCCTGGGGAATCAGTTTGTCTTTTACCAGGCGTTGGACTCTTTTTAATTCACGTTCAGCACCGGCAGCGATATAGCAGGCCTCCTGCACACGGGATTCGGCAGCAACTTTTTCTGCCTCGGCAAGTTTCAACCTGGCCCTGAGGTCATCGTTCCATAATTCAAGCAAAACCTCTCCTTTCTCTACATTGTCACCCTCCTTTATCGGCAGGCGGGATACCTCGCCGCCGATAGCCGGTGCCACCATGGAACGGCGGCAGGACTTGACTGTTCCCACGCGGGTGTTTGACACGGTCTTTTCAACCCGGCCACGCTCAACCGTATAAAGGGTAACAACAACCGGCTCGGTACGCGTCAGGTACCAGACCAGCGCCACAATTATGCTTATGACTATTACAATCCACAGGAAACGAAGCGGTACCTTATTCATGTTTTTAATTCTGACAGAGAATGAAAAAATAACAAATAACGAAAGCAAGCCCGGTTGATTCCATGCCACCCCTCGCCGTTGAATTGAAGACAGTAAACGCTGGCATTAATAAAACAACATTCACTTTTTCCCGCTAAAGATTTTTCTTGTTTCAAAAATGAGTAAATAAACCAGCGCACCGGCTACCGGCCATAACCAGTCTTCCAGTCGCATGGGCTCGAATCCGAACCAGATCGCGACGCCCGGTATATTGATAATGGCCAGAACAACGACCAGCGAAATACCCATGGCATTCCACAGGTGCCTGTTGGAAAACAGGTGCCGGCTTATGATGGATCGCGTGGTACGGCGTGACAGGATATTGACAAACTGGATTAAAATAATACTTGTATAGGCTGCGGCCTGTGACATCTCCGTTGACCCGCCGTTTAAAAGTACCATGTAAAATGATATATATGCAGCACCACCCATCATTGTTCCAAAGAAAAACAGGTCGATCAGACTGTAGCGGTTGACGATATGTTCGCCCTGTTTTCGCGGCGGTTGTTCCATAACCGACTCTTCCGCCGGATCGAAGGTCATGGCCATGAGAGGCAACATTTCACCAATCAAATCAATCGCCAGGATCTGGACTGCCGTGATCGGGATTGGCAATCCAAACGCAACGCCGACAAATCCGAAACAGACGACACATAATTCGCCCAGGTTGGAAGTCAGTGACGACAGGATAACATTCTTCAGATTCTGGAATATGGTACGGCCTTCACGAATGGCTGTTACGAGGGTAATGAAATTATCATCCAGGAGAACTATTTCCGCGGCTTCCTTTGCAACATCGGAACCCAACCTGCCCATCGCTACACCGATATCGGCCTTTTTCAGTGACAGGGTATCGTTGACGCCATCGCCGGTAACTGCAACGACTTCATTCATTTGTTTCAGCAACCGGACAATACGGTATTTGTCCGAGGGCGAAACCCGGGAGAAAATATGAGATCCTTCATGCAGGATTTTTTTCAATTCCGCATCTGTCATCTTCATCATATCCTTGCCCGTCAAAACCAGTTCCCTTTCCATGCCAATGCGTTCCGCAATGGCTTTTGCCGTTTCCGGGTTGTCGCCGGTAAGCATAATCAGCCTGACATGGGCTTCCCTGACCGCCTGCACGGCCAGCTCAACGCCACGCCGTGGCGGATCGAGCATGGCAACCATGCCGGCAAAAACAAATTCCTTTTCTGTTGACTCCGTCTGGAATTCGGATTGCCCGGCAGCGAAATCACGGTAAGCCAGGGCAATGACCCGCAACGATTGGGCACTGAACTCCTGTCCTTTTGCCAGGATTTCTGTTTTGTCAGCTTCAGTGAGAGACTCTATATTTCCGTTACGATTAATCCTGTCGCAGCAGTCCAGCACATAAGCCAGCGCACCTTTCATATAACCAATGACCTGGCCCTTGTGCTCACGAATAACGGTCATGCGTTTGCGTTCACTGTCAAAAGGTATTTCCCGGACAAGGGGGAAACGTTTTTCCAGGTCTTCGGGATCCAGCCTGGCTTTGATGGCAAGGGGAGTAAATGCAGCCTCGGTAGGGTCCCCGATGGCATACCAGGTTCGATGCTGTTCATCCGGCGGATGTGTTCTGCCATTACTGGCAAGAAATCCATCTTCAAAAAACTGTTTCAGCGATTCGAGATCCTGCTGTGACAATGGCGCATCATTTTCCCGGATTTCTCCTTCGGGGTTATAACCTTCACCCGTTACACAGAGATCATGGTCTCCCGCATAACAATGGGTAATGGTCATTTCATTGGAAGTGATAGTGCCGGTTTTATCGGAACAGATTACGGTAGTACTGCCCAGCGTCTCCACCGCAGACAGGCGCTTGACTACGGCATGTTTTCTTGCCATGCGACCCACACCCAGCGACAACGCCACGGAAATCTGTGCGGGCATTCCCTGTGGCACACAGGCTGCAGCCACTCCAATGGCGAACAACAGGCTGGCGTTAACCAGCAACTGTAAATTTTCAAACTCGTCCGCCCGAAGGAAAAAGTTCATGGCAAACAATACCAGCGCAATAACACCGGCCAGTTTCGTCATGCTCCTGGCAAGGGTATTCATCTCCTTTTGTAATGGGGAATCATCGCGTTTAATCGTTTCACTGGTGCGGGCTATATCGCCTATGGCCGTATCCATTCCCGTGGCGCAAACAACACCGGAAGCACTGCCCCTGGCCACGGTTGTACCGGAAAAAACGAGGTTATCGCGGGAGGACAACGGAACTTCCCCTTCAAGAACGAGATCAGCCTGTTTTTCCTGCGGTAATGATTCACCGGTCAGGATGAAGTCGTTGGTACTGAAATTTTGCGCTTCGACAAGACGGATATCCGCCGGGATCGAATTACCCTCTTCCAGGAAAACAATATCGCCGGGGACCAGGTCGCGTTCTTCCACTTCCCTGCGTTCTCCTTCGCGCAGTACTGTTACCCGGGTTTTGACCATGGTCTTGAGCATTTCCAGTATTCGCTCTGCCTTGTATTCCTGGTAAAAACCGATCACGGCATTAACCAGGATGATGGCAAACAGGATAGAACCGCCGCGGTAATCCTGCAGATAGAATGCCAGGCCAGTCGCGACCATAAGTACAATAATGAGAAGATCCCGGAATTGCCGGAAAAAAAGGAAATAGAGAGGACGTTCGTCGGTCTTGCCAAGTATGTTTGGTCCGTAGTGCATCCGTCGTTGCCGTACATCGGATTCGGACAGTCCTTTTCCTGCATCCACCTGTAACCTTTCCAGCGCAGTTTCAGGCGGGATTTGATAAAAGGGTTCGTTCATATTGTCTTTTTATCCCTGTAATGCACTGAAGAGATCTTTTCCCGCTGGATTAATAACGCAAATGCCCACGTGATGATCATGAATAAAAAAATGCAGGAGTTATTGATTAAGGTCAAGCCCACGCTGATTAAATCCGAAAACACTCTTTTGTAAGGCTGGAATATTTAAAACGGTCAGAGGACAATACTATCTTCAAACACAAAAAAAATGCCACAGGGCACTTGCCGGGAAAGCAAAAGAACACAGTACTTCCACTTTCTCAAACACCGTGGCATTTACACTTTCCGGCTCCCGCTTTCCAGTTGAACCGGATTAAAACATTATCGAACTATCCAGGCTCCGCTTATCCTGATACGTCAGGTCTTTGCCCTGGCCCTGATTTTTACCTTCTGGGCTTTCTTGCCGGCAGTCTTCGGAATTTTTATTTCAAGAACGCCGTTGTTTGTTTCCGCTGTCACCTTGCCCGTATCCGCCGTATCCGGCAGACTGAAACGGCGGTAGAAATTACCATGGGAACGTTCGATACGCCTGTAACCTTCTTTCTCTTCCTTGCTTTCAGTCTTGCGTTCACCTTTTATGGTCAATGCACCATCCTCGACTGATACATCGATATCCTTCGGATTGACACCGGGTAAATCTGCCAGGAAGATATAGTTATTATCATCCTCCTTGACATCTACCGATGGTCTCCACAGGCTTGTTGCGATGTCGCTGTCCTCCTCAAAAACAGAGGGAAAATAACCGGGTTCAGCCAGCCTGTTTAACTGGCCGCGCAAATAAGCGAGCGTATTTACCGGATCATATGGTTTTATTGCCATATCCATTTCCTCCTTCATTTAATCAATGACTGTAAAAATCCATTCGACTGTAATCATGGGACTATTTCTTACCCAGCAGGAAGCTGATTTTTGCATTAACACGATAATTGGTAATCTTGTCTCCATTGACCGTAGCTTCAAAATTTTCTATGTAAATGGACTTGATGTTCTTGACTGTATTTGCAGCCTGCTTGACCGCATTTTTTGCAGCATCCTCCCAGCTTTTGTCCGATTCAGCCAGGACCTCGATTACTTTTAGAAGTGACATGTTGACTACCTCCTGTATGTTCAATGAATTAGCAGTATAGTCACAGAGTGCAGGGATGAATTCCTGTTATCTCCGCCTTTATGTTTAAAAATAATAGAGATACAGAACAAATTTCTGATCTGGATCAATGAAATCTGATTATTAGTAGTAAATAATAAAGATATAGTAATCAACAGGTTAGTATGGAGGTGTGCATTGAACATCGGAAAATATTGTATTCGAGATGTAATAACGGCTGAGAAAGGTACCAACCTTCTCGAAGCGGCAAAATTAATGAGACAATATCATGTTGGTTCTCTCGTTATTATTTCCAGGGACAGTGATGGTGGAAGACCGATAGGCATTCTCACCGACAGGGATATCGTAATAGAGGTTCTTGCAGAAGAGGTGCCACTTGATTCCGTGTCTGTTGAAGATGTCATGACACGCTCGCCCATCATAGCCCGGGAAGACAATGATATTTTTGCCACCATGGAGAGAATGCGTGTGAAAGGCATAAGACGCCTTCCGGTGACGGACTCGCTCGGTATACTGACAGGAATCGTGACCACGGATGACCTGTTGCGTGTAATCTATGAAGAACTGGGGAATCTTTTATCACTGATTTCGCGTGAACAGGCCGAAGAACACATGAAGCGCGCCGGCTAGAACCCGTGCTTTTATCTGGACCGGATCCCGGACAAATCCGAAAGGACTTCTATTACCCGGTCCAGCTGTTTTTGCCGGATATCGCCAGCGGTATTCATAACCACGGTACAACGACTCTCGGTTTCATCCAGCCGGTCACGTTGACTGATCTGGTACTCCAGAACATCAAGGCCTGCTTCCGAGACATCATGTCCTGTTTTCTGCCGTTCCTGTATGCGCCTGCGTAATACGTCTTCCGATACCTGGAAATCCAGAATGATAAAGGGGACATCAAGACGTTCCGCGAGTTGCTGAAACTTACTACGATCTCCCCTGTTCAAAAATGTAGCATCAACGATGGCCGGGTAACCGGCATCGAGTATGACCTTCGCCAGGTTAAACAACCGTTCATAGGTTTTCCCGGTATTCCCCCGGCTGTAAATACCGGCTTCGAGACCTGACGAAGTCCTGGCTTCACTTGCAAGTCCATGCAGGCGTTTACGTTCCACGTCGGAACGGACGCGGATTGCCCCGATAGTTTCCAGAAGTGGTTGTGTCCATGTCGATTTACCGCTACCGGATAAACCGTGCGTAATCAGTAAAGCCTTACCGGGCGGTTTCGTATATTGTCCAGCCAGTTCAAGATAATGGCGGGATTTTTTATTTTGTTTTTGTCTTTCGAGTGGCGCCAGGTCCTGCTGGGCAAGGCGTATGCAGGCTATCTTGCATCTCACCAGCGCCCGGTAGATGCAATAAAAACGCAACAACTGCAGGCCTTCATAGTCCGCTCCTGCCTCCAGATAGGTATTCAGGAACCGCCATGCCATGGCATATTGTCCACGGGCTTCCAGGTCCATAACCAGGAAGGCAATTTCGTTAATCACATCTATCCAGCGGAACTCCTCTGAAAATTCAATGCAATCAAACAATACCGGCTGATCCCGGTACAAGGCAATGTTGCCCAGGTGCAAATCACCGTGGCATTCCCTGACATAGCCGGAACGCTGGCGGGAAAAGAAACGGGGAGACAACTGATCCAGCATCAATGCAGTCCAGTCCTCGAGTTGATCGAGTTGTGTTTTGAATGCGTTATCCTGCAAGTGCGAACGAATCGCGGTGAAATTTTCAAGCGTTGATTGCCGGATAATACCAGGCAAGCCAAACGGGCTTTCCCGGGTAGCGACAGCGGCCGTTTCATGGAATTTCGCTATTTGCCGTGCCAGGTTATCCAGGTGGGTAGATGTTAACCGGCCTTTTTCGAGTACACTGTCAAGCTCAGCGCCCCCGGGAAACTGGACCATCTTTACGGCATATTCTATGGCTTCTCCCCCGCCATTGAGTACAGGACGGTCTTCCGTCCCGGTAACAGCAACAACATCAAGGTATATTGCAGGAGCATAGCGCCGGTTCAGCCGTACTTCTTCCTCACAATAGAATTTCCGTTTCTCCAGTGTGCTGAAATCCAGGAAACCGGGATTTACCGGCTTTTTGAATTTGTACGCAAAAAGACCCGTTAGCAATACGAAAGAGATATGCGTCTCGACCAGTTCAAATTTCTCTACGGGGTGATCGAATACAGCATGATCCCGGATAGAACAGATCAGGCGATTAAGACGATCTACGTCACATGTGTCAGTCATTAAAATCCCGTATTCACAAACCCGGGATTCGATGTAAACCGGGGTTGGCGCCTTCCCCTGTCCCTGAAAACATACAACTATTCTTCATCGCCACAAACGATACCAAATTCTGCCAGTCCATCCAGCAGGTAATCAGCTACAAAGGGATGGGCAATCAAATATTCTGCAGTAGCAGGAGATGATGATTCCATGGCATATTCTACCGCATCAGACCATTCATCCAGCGTATAGTCGCCACGGCCGAGCCACAGAAGTGCCACAAGCTGGTGTCGTTGGTCCGGTTCCAAATCCAGCACAATGGATTTGAACTCCCTGAATGTCGTGTCATCAGCATGAGATGCCAGCATCTGTTGCCCCCAGTCACCGCTGGGATTACCCGGTTCTTCGGGAATAACCACCTCTTCCTGGGCATGAAATTCCCTGGCAAGTTCTATCAGCCGGCAGACTGTCTCACTATTGATATCCAGCATGTCTTTCATATCGGTATCCTTTTTTTATCTGCGCACATGGAAACAAACTAACAAACCATTTTAATATTTCAAACAGTTATATCACCTGCCACTATTTCGAACCCGCAAGTGCGATCTATAGTTTATTTTTATGTAATAAATAGCATAAATGTACTGATCCAGATCAAGAACCCTGCATACAATGTTAAATTATCCCGTTACAGAAACGGATTATGTATTAACATGAAAACAGGGGAAATTTGCCGGTGGGAGCATTTCTCTCATGATGCGGATATCGGCATCAGGGGCTTCGGCGACACACTTGAAGCGGCATTTTCACAGGCTGCAATGGCCATGACGGCGGTAATCTGCGATGTTGATTTGGTAAAACCCCTGGTACCCGTGGAAATACGATGTGAGGCACCGGATTATGAATTGTTGTTCGTTGACTGGCTGAATGCACTGGTCTATGCAATGGCAGTTGAACATATGCTCTTCAGCCGTTTTGATATCCGGATAGATAATATGCAATTACATGCGGCCATCCGGGGTGAAGCTGTCGACAGGTTACGGCACCAGCCAGCAGTTGAAGTGAAAGGTGCGACCTATACAGCACTCAAGGTGGGCCAGGAACAAAACGGCAGGTGGGTCGCCCAATGTGTGATCGATGTATAATTCCAGTGAACCCCTGTTATCCGGTTGATCTATGGATACTACCCGGTTTATTCACCTTTCGGATTATTGCTGGCGCATAGAACCATTCGGCGGAATGCGGGTGCCTGCGATTATCTATGCCGATCCGGATTTAATCCGGCAAATGGATGACAAGGTGTATGAACAAATCACCAATGTCGCCAGGTTACCGGGCATCGTCACCGCCGCTTACGCCATGCCGGATGCACATTGGGGCTATGGATTTCCCATTGGTGGTGTGGCTGCATTTGATGCGGACGAGGGCGGCGTGGTCTCCGCCGGCGGTGTAGGCTTTGATATTTCCTGCGGTGTCAGGACCCTGCTGACCCGGCTGACCCGGAAAGACATTGAACCCGTTAAAAAAAACCTCGCTGACTCCCTGTTTCACGAAATACCTGCCGGCGTTGGCAGCACCGGACACATTCACCTGGACAAGAAGGGCATGGATGCCATGCTGACTGGCGGTGCGCAATGGGCCGTGAACAACGGCTACGGAACCAGTGCTGACCTGGAACGTATTGAAGAATACGGGCAGATGGCTGATGCCCTGCCCGATGAAGTCTCGGAGCATGCCAAAAAACGGCAACGTGATGAAATGGGCACCCTGGGTTCCGGGAATCATTACCTGGAAGTCCAGGAAGTCATGGAAGTTTATGATCTGGAAACTGCACAGACGTTCGGCCTGGCGAGGGGGGATATTGTTGTCAGTATCCATTGCGGTTCCCGCGGACTCGGCCACCAGATAGGCACCGAATTCCTGAAACGCATGGTTATCAAGGCAGAAGAATACGGCATCCACCTGCCGGACCGGGAACTTGCCTGCGCACCTCTACAGTCTTCCCTCGGCAAAAGCTACCTGGGTGCCATGCGCGCCGCGATCAACTGCGCCCTGGCAAACCGGCAAATCATCACACACCTGACACGGAATGCCTTCAGCCGCTTTTTCCCGCAGAGTCATCCGGAGCTGCTATTCGATGTTTCCCATAATACCTGCAAGCTGGAAAGCCATATGGTTAACGGGCACAGGCGGCAGATATATATCCACCGGAAAGGCGCTACCCGCGCATTTGGCCCGGACCATCCCGATCTGCCCGGTGTCTTTCAGAGAAGCGGACAACCCGTATTGATCGGCGGATCCATGGGAACCGCTTCCCATATTCTGGCGGGCAATCCCGGCAATGACGAGCTTTCGTTTTCTTCTGCCTGTCATGGCGCCGGGCGCAGCATGAGCCGGCGCAAGGCTTACAAATCGTGGAAAGGGAGACAGGTAGTTGATGAACTGGAAAAACAGGGAATTCTGGTCCGCTGTCCGTCCTCCAGGGGCGTCGCGGAAGAAGCACCCGGTGCGTACAAGGATGTCGACGCCGTGGTGGTTGCAGCACACAATGCCGGACTTGCACGCAAGGTTGTCAAGTTGCGGCCGGTCATCTGCATAAAAGGATAACTGTTCAAATATCGCAGGTTTTAAAATTTACCATCAGGAATATCATCGACTGTCCCGTCCCAGAGACTGCATCTTTTCAAGCCACCGGCTTCGATGATTGTTATTTCCTTCAACCAGCCCGATGATGCTCTCCCTGACCGGACTGATACCGCAAAACTTCAGGATGTTCCGTTCCAGGCTTCTCAGACTATGGGCACGAAAAAACCATCGGTAAATGAATGCCGGCATTCCCATGGTCACAACGATGCGGGCGGATCTGTTACCGAGTTTTTTATTCCAGGCCTTGCCTTGTTTCGATTTATCGATTGCAAAACCGGGACGCAGAACCTGCTCCAGAAATCCCTTCAAAAGAGCTGGCATAGTGCCCAGCCAGAGAGGATAAAACAACACCAGGTGATTCGCCCATGCTATGACATCCTGTGACACTTTAATGCACTCCGGGGGCTCTCCCTTTTCCCAGTCTTCCCTGGTGCGTATTATCGGAAAATCAAGCCGGGCCACATCTATAATTTTTACATCATGTCCTGCAATTTCGGCACCTTTTTGATAAGCGTCGGCAAGCGCATGACCGAAATGATTCCCCGCAGGATCAGGATGGCCCTGAATAATTACAATCCGCCGGTTCATTCTTCCGGCGCATCAGCGGGATGGAGTTCGAGTTGCCTCCAGGACTCAAAAGTCAGTTCTTCAGTTCCATCGTCAGGGTATTGTATTCTGATCGAGTTCTTGCTCTTATCGACAACAACAACCTGGAACTGCCTGCTATCATCATGCTGCCGGTACCAGTTCCCTACTATCGGTTCCTGTGCATTCATCATAATTATTCTCCTTCCGCGGTATATTTAGCCGATCAATCGATTATCCGGTGAATATTACCTTATACTGGCTGCCTGAATTATGGTTACGTAAAATACAGTTTGTTTGATCTGGCTCAGTAAATCCGGAATTAATCCGGGGCATAAGGTCTCTGATATGCCAACAATACCGGCATCCTGCTTTCACAGGAACCCGGCTACCTGTTACGGAACGTACTAATGGCCGTACACAATGACAATATAGCTGCCATTTTCGAAGAGATGGCTGATTTACTGGAAATTGATGAAGCCAATCCCTTCCGTGTGCGCGCATACCGTAATGCGGCCCGGACAATCCGCGGCCTGTCGCGCGAAGTGAGCGACCTGGTTAGAGAAGACAAGGATTTGACGGAGCTGCCTGGAATCGGCAAGGACCTGGCCGCAAAAATCCGGGAAATCCTGGACAGCGGTCATGCCGCTGCGCTGGACAAACTGCACAAGGAAATACCCGCCAGTGTCGAGGATTTGTTGAAACTGCCGGGCCTTGGCCCGAAACGTGTCAAGCAACTGTACCACGAACAGGGCATAGAAAACCTGGTGCAACTGGAAAGCGCGGCGCGTAAACAACAACTGCGCAATTTGCCCGGATTTGGCAGCAAGACGGAACAGAATATCCTCGACAATATCCATGCGCTCCGTTCAAAAGAAAGACGTTTTCTCCGTAACGTGGCTGTTAGCTATGCAGAACCATTAATTAAATACCTGAAAACCCATAAAGAAGTCAGAAAAGCAATCATTGCAGGCAGTTACCGCCGCGGCAGGGAAAGCGTAGGTGACCTGGATATACTGGTGACGGCCGGCAAGCCGCGCCCCGTGATGGAACACTTCGCCAGATACGAAGAAGTTGGCCAGACAGTATCACGGGGTGATACCCGGGCAACCGTCATACTGCATTGTGGATTACAGGTGGATCTCAGGGTGGTGGCAGAAAAGGATTTTGGTTCGGCCCTGTACTATTTCACCGGCAGCAAGGCACACAACATCAGGGTGCGGCGCCTGGCCCAGCAACAGGGCCTGAAGATCAACGAATACGGTGTTTACCGGAATAACAAGCGTGTTGCCGGTAAAACAGAAGAGTCTGTTTTCAAATCGGTGGGTTTGCCGTTTATCCCTCCCGAACTGAGAGAAGATCGTGGTGAAATAAAAGCGGCACTCAATCAACAGTTGCCACAACTGGTAGAAGCCGGTGACATCAGGGGGGACCTGCATACACATACGGTTGCGACGGACGGCCGGGCGACCATTAAAGAAATGGCGCTGGCCGCCCGTAAATCAGGGCTCGATTACCTGGCCATAACCGATCACTCCAGGCACCTGGCTGTCACCCACGGCCTGGAACCGGAACAGTTAGTAAAACAAATGGATGAAATTGATGAGCTGAATGCGAACATCAAGGGAATGACCGTACTAAAGGGGATCGAGGTCGACATCCTTGAGGATGGAACACTGGATATTCCGGACAGGATTCTTTCCCGGCTGGACCTGGTTGTCGCGGCGGTACACAGCCAATTCCAGCTGTCACGTAAAAAACAGACCGGCCGGATTTTACGGGCAATGGATAACCGCTATTTTTCCATGCTTGCCCATCCTTCCGGACGGCTGTTGTTTGATCGCGAGCCCTGCAACCTGGATATGGAGAAAATCATCCGCAAGGCGGCTGACCGGGGTTGCTTCATGGAGTTGAACAGCCAGCCGAAACGGCTCGACCTGACCGATATCTACTGCCAGCTGGCCTGCAACGAGGGTGTTCTGGTATGTATCAACAGTGATGCGCATGATATCGACGGCTTCCACAACCTCTCGTATGGTGTTAAACAGGCCCGCCGGGGCTGGCTGGAAAAGAAAAATGTACTGAATACCCGTCCCCTGAAAACTTTGAGACGCCTGTTACAGGGAACCATGTAACAGGCCCTTATATGAACAGGTATTACAGCAATTGATTTTTATATTTTACCTATGACTCATCGAAGATTCCTGCAAATGCAGGAAATGTATTATCAAGAGGCACTATTATGAATGAGAACAATGATGGACAAAGGTGTGCTATATGCCAGAAGATCTTCCCGGAAGATGACCTGATCCCGGGTGCCGCAATCAGGGATGTCATCGAGAAAGAGATCATCCGCGATCATCCCGACTGGGTACCGGAAAGTTTTATTTGCCACGCTGATCTGGGCAAGTACCGGGCAAAGTACGTACGTTTTCTCCTTGAATCGGAAAGGGGTGAACTGTCTAACCTGGAAAATGAAGTTCTGGCAAGTATCCGGGAACATGAACTTCTTGCCAGGAATGTTGATGTTGAGTTTAAGGAGAAATGGTCTTTTGGAGAAAAACTGGCAGACCATATTGCAGAGTTTGGCGGCAGTTGGGTATTTCTGATTTGCTTTGCTGCTTTCCTTACCGTGTGGATTGGAATAAACACTCTTGTACTTGCCACACGGCCACCGGACCCGTATCCGTTTATCCTGTTGAACCTTGTTCTATCCTGTCTGGCCGCAATCCAGGCGCCTGTAATCATGATGAGCCAGAACCGGCAGGAGGCCAAGGACCGCCTCCGGTCGCAGCATGATTACCAGGTAAACCTCAAGGCAGAACTGGAAATCCGCAACCTGCATGACAAGATCGACCACCTGCTTTCGCACCAGTGGGATCGACTGGCACAGATCCAGGAAATCCAGCTTGATTTGTTATCAGAGATTGGCAACAGGAGATAAATCGAAGTGTCCCCTGAAGTAAAAAGAGAGGCAGCAAAAAATAAAATAACCTAGGCTGCCTTCTCCAGTATGACAAAACTGTAATCATACTCATTTTTTTCATCGGCCCTGAAATCGTAGCG
>Ga0102950_1000250_pt1 | contig 14006 bp, 8 predicted proteins | sample SalPon2A_B_D2_MG_FD_78505 | JGI IMG/M metagenome (GOLD analysis project Ga0102950, IMG submission 78505) | Soil microbial communities from South San Francisco under conditions of wetland restoration - Salt Pond MetaG R2A_B_D2_MG | ecosystem: Environmental > Terrestrial > Soil > Wetlands | place...
GGTACATGAGGCGCATCACGTCGTCCAGCGATTTCTCTCCGTGCGTTGAGGTGCGGATTTCAAGATCGAGCAGCATCCCCAGCAAGGCTCCCTTGTTGTAATAGGAAATAGTGTTATTGGCAAAATTTGTTTCCTGCATTTGCGGTGACCGGTCGTAAAACCAGGCATGGAAGCTGGAACTTTCCGCCGACATCAGCTTGCGTCCTGGAGCTTCCCGCAGAGCCCGTACTTCGCCCGCTATGCGATCCAGAAATTCTTTCCTCCCCCAGATGCCGCTGCGCAACAGGTTGACGTAGGAATAGTAAGTGGTCAGGCCCTCCACAAACCACAATGACCGTGTATAGACTTCCCGGCTGTAATTGAAAGGTCCCAGGCCAACGGGCCGCAGACGTTTGACGTTCCACAAGTGGAAGAATTCATGGGCGGCTGTCTCGAGCGCCTGGGAGAGTCCGTTTCCCGACAGCCTTCCGTGAACAATGATGTCCGTGGAATTCAGGTGTTCCATGCCATCGCCCATGGGCAGGTCCGGATCGAAATGGAATAGAAACGTGTAGTGGCTGAAGTCCGGCTCCGGCATCATGGCCATCTCGGAGTGGACAATCTTCTTCAGCCCGTCAACCAGTTTGGCACGATCGCCGGCGTTGCTGTCCTGATCGGGATAACTGTGGATCGCTACCCGGAAGGACTTTCCGTCCTCTTCAAAGTCATGCACCCAGACGTTGGGTGAGATTTCAAGTGGCGTATCGACAAGAATGTCGTAGTTCGGAACCTGGAATGTTGTCTGGGTGAGCGACATCGAGTAGCCGCTGACGATTTTCCAGCCCTTCGGAGGTTGCAGGTTTAGGGTGAGGGGGTCAGGCTTGTTTCCCGTCAGGTACATAAAAACAGAGGCTCCGTTGATGGCAGCATGCGACGTATCAAACTGCGAGAAGGAGCCTGTCAGGTCATTTGCGAAAACCTTGTAGCGCACCCTCACCGTGCCGCCGCTGTTGGACGTATGCACAAGCCAGGTCTGCTTGTCTGTCTGCACCCATGGAAGCGGCTGGTCCTTTGCTCCGACAGCGGTAAATTCCTGAACGTTCTTGGCAAAGTCATAGATGGCGTAGCGCCCGGGAGCCCAGGCCGGCATGGCGAATCGGAGGACGGGTTCCGTCACTTCGTTCGCAGTGATTTCCACCTCAAGAAGGTGGGTTGAAGGCCGCTCCATGCCAAGGCGGTATGAAAGTTCAAGCCGATTTGGCCCGATCTGTGGAGTTGTAAGCTGGCTTTCAGCCGCTTTCCCGGCCGCCGCACAACACAGGACCAGGCCAACCAATATAGCCGCCAGAATTGGCCGGAATAGACTATTGAATGAAGGCCGTACCGACTGACTTTTCAAGGTAAACACAAGATAATTTCGCCGCATGGATCACCTTTCGTTCGGGTTCAGAAAACTGATGACGGAATTTTGAAAACCTTGCATCCTGCACCTGGCGCGCAGTTTTCGATTGTTCAATTGAACGTTGATGAGTCTTTTGAACATGGGGCTAAAGGACGGGGGTCTTATCCCGCAGCATCTGTTCGCGGATCAACTTGATGGGCAAGACGCCGTAGCTCAGGAACTGATCGTGGAACGCTTTCAGGTTGAATTTTTCGCCCATCATCTTCTTGTAGTCTGTCCGGAGTTTCATGATTTCCAGCTTCCCTAGCGTGTAGGAAATGTAGGTAGGATCTAATGTTCCGCGCGTTGCTTCGCGCGCCGCGTTGGCCGGGTCCATATAGGCTTGCTGCTGGAACAGAATGGTAGCCTGCTCCACCGTCATGCCTTGCGTGTGCAATTTGATCGCGGCGATATAGCGGCAAACCCGGATGAGGGCAGCCTGAAGCTGCACCAGCAGCAGACTGGGATTGCCCTCACCGTAGCCCTGTTCCAGCATCATCTCCTCACAGTAATGGGCCCACCCCTCCACATTGGTTCCCATACCATTCATTGATGGCTCAAGCTTTCGTGCCCTGGTGGGCGCCTGCTTCAGCCACAGGAACTGTACGTAATGTCCGGGATAGACCTCGTGAATGGCGATAATGCGAATGGAATAGCGATTGAAGAACCGGAGCAGTTGCTGGATTCGCTGATCGTTCCAGGAGGGGTCGGGCAGCGTGACATAAAAGAAGGACTGGATGGAATGTTCTTCAAACGGGCCGGGCGTATCCATCGAGGCAAAGGTAAGTGCACGCATGAAGGAAGGCGTCTCCTTTACCTGCGGGATGGGCGCAGGTGGAACCGTTACAATTCCGTGGGTCAGCACAAACTCCCTGAGGTTATTCACCACGGACTGCGTCTCTCCAATCACCTGGCTCGCGGCAGGAGAACTTTGTCTGACGCTCTGGAGCACCTCCAGCGGTGATTTTGTGGAGTCGATGATGTTGGCAGTCTGGGTAAAAAGCGACTGCACCCGGTGCATTTCCTGGTGGCCAATTTTCAACAGATCTTTAATGGGAAGGTCGACCATTTCATCGTACTGGAGCTTCTTCCGGAAATTTTCGCGGCCCAGGGCAAAATTGCCACCCGATTGAGGCATGAGTCCCCGCTGCAGATAATCGAGAAACTGCTGGTAGGCCGTGACGGCATTCTGGTTGACCTTTATAAATTCCGTTTTCAGAGCCGGACTCTGCGCTCCGGCGATGGCTGCCGGCAAAACATTCTGGAGGAAATCAAGCTGTGCCTGAACTGCTTCAATGGCAACCTTTGTGTAAACAGCAGGAGGGTTCACCACGTTCGTTCGGGCGCTGTTCAGGATGTCGGGGACGTGGCGTTCGCGGGCAATCAGCGACTTCAGTCGGTCGTCAAGCGGCGCAAAATCACGCTCAATGAGGCTGAAAAGTGCAGTTGCAGCCTGCGTGTTGTAGTAACCTGGGTCCTTTGCCCACATGCGGATATTGGAAAAGTCCAGTAGTCGGCCGTTGATGAGGCTTTCAAGTACGGTGGCGTCCAACAGGTCGTTTTCTGATAGATCGTCGCTGGGGATACCTGCCAGTTTTCTCAGCGCCATCTGATTTCGCGCTATTTCACTCTGAATATCCGTCTGCGAATAGGCAGGAAGGTCGCCGTCATATTTGTGAATTCCCGCGCTTGTGGCACTGGCGGGATCAAACTGGAAAAAGCCGTCGAAATATTCGTCGACGAATTTCTGGAGGGCCTGGTCGGATGCGGAAGGCTGTGCGGCCTGTTTTGCGGGGCTGGCTCCCTGCGTGCCACCCTGACTTGCTGCCGGCGATTTGGCGGAGCCTGACGTGTTTTGGCCCGCAGCTTTGAGGGCCATTCCACCGGCGGAAAATGCCGAGGCCATCGCTAAGATTGATTCCCGCCGCGTCATTTTCTTCATGGCCTGTACCGCTCCTTATTGCCTGGTCTCACGCGTTCCCTCCGGGCCTGCCCCTGCTGGTTTAAGCACCAGCCGATGGACCGTCCCTTTTTGAACAGCCTCATCGCTGAACAGCATCGGAAAGCTCTGGCCATGATACCAAGCTTCGAACTGATCTTTGTAGTAGGGACTGAACGCCTGGCCGGATTCACCGAGAGTAATGTTCTGAACAGAGTTGTCCAGATTGCCGAGATCGGCCACCATGCGCATGGATGGCCCAACGTCACGAGTGCCGCGTTTGATAGTGTTTGCTGTTCCCGATTGCGGAAAAGGGCCCACATTCAACAGCCATCCCAGCAGCCACGAACCTCCGCCCAATGGGTGTCGGAACGTCAGGGGTATGGTGCTGCCCCATTTCCAGGCATTGTGGTTATCGGATCCAACCAGTTTCGGAATTTGCCGGATGGCTTCATTCATGCTTTTCATCAGCGTCTGGTTCAGGTCACTGTCGCCGGGTGGCAGCCAGCGTTCCAGGTTATTGTCGATTACATTCTGGAGAAAAACGGTGCTCATGGGACAATGGTATCCCGCGAGGTTCTTCCCCAGCCTGGGCGCAAGGATGCGATGCAGAAGGGCGGTCTTGGTGAGTTCGCACACAAGCGTGGCGGCGGAGTCGGCCGTGGCCTCGCCTTTCCACGCGCGCAATTTCTCCACAGCGTATTGAGCGTCGGGCGAACGTGGTGGATATTCCTGTGCGGCGGCCACCAGGCGATCGCGCAGCCACTCATCGTCCAGCGGATGGATATCCATCTGGATCTTCAGCATGTCCGAGACAGTGAGTGATTTTCTGCCCTCCAGAAGCTGGTAGATACGCGCCGTGCGGTACGGAGCGCCCCACATTGAAGTAATGAAGTAAGGATAATCATCAGGCACAACGCGGCCGTTGGCCGTTGCGAGAATACCGCTCTTAGGATTATAAGCGTGGGGCAGATTCTGGAACGGGACCATACCCAGCCACCCGTAAGCGTCGCCCGATCCGGGAACCGGAACAGCGCCGTTTCCGCGCTTCCGGATGGGAACCCACCCGGCTGCATAGAAGCCGATGTTGCCCTCAGTGTCAGCGTACACAAAATTCTGCATCGGCCCGGCAAAACTGCTCAGTGCGTCCTTGAACTCCTTCCAGTCTAGGGCTTCGTCAATTTTCAAAAAGGGAAATTGCAGTGCGTGTGGCAACAGCGCTGTCCATGCAAGAGCGAGAGTGCGATTATCCGTGTCTGTAAGGGGAAGAATGGGGCCATGCCTGGTGGATCTTACCAGAATGCCTTTGTCCACTCTTCCGCGGACCTTGATTTTTTCGAGTCTTTCCGTGGCTTTCACCCACTTGCCATCATGAAAATATTCCCGAGGATCAACAGGATTGAAGGTTTCTTCGTAGAGGTCCTGGACGTCCGGGTCGGTATTGGTGACTCCCCAGGCGATGTGGCGGTTGTGCCCGATGATAACCATTGGCAGTCCCGGAAGGCTCACGCCACTCACGTCCAGGCCGGGTGCTTCCAGGTGGACCATATACCAGATGCTCGGAATCCCATAGGGAAGATGCGGATCGTTCGCCAGCAAGGGCTTGCCGGAGCGCGAATGGGCCCCACTCACCACCCAGTTGTTGCTGCCCACGCCCGTGTATGAGCTTGGCGACTCCAGCGCACGCAGCATCGGGTCCATACCGGCAAGGTTGTCTCGCAAAGGAACAATTGTTTTTCCAGGAGCTTCCGGCAGTTGCTGAAGGAGTGTTTTCGGGGCTGAAGGCCCGACGCTTCCCGGAACCGCAGGTGGTGAAACGTTCGGCGACAGGTGGGCCACGGGGTGGTCCAACGGCGAACTGGCCGGAAAGATGTCAGACTCGAGCGCCTCGCTGCCCAGCCTCGATCGTACGCGCTCGCGCATCAACTCATCCGGCCAGGATGTATTCAGCAGCCGTGCCATGTTCAGGGCCACTTCGAGGGAGTCGGATTCCCGCCAGGCCTCCGGGTGATAACGCAGCAGCAGAAACTCAATTGGCAGGCGGCTCTGGTGGGTCCGGATAAACGCGTTCACGCCGCGGGCATAGTCATGCAGCAACGCCTGCTCTTCGGGATCGAGTTCCTTCACGCCCCGCTCGGCTGCCTGTTTCAATCCCAGCGTCCGGTTCATAATGTCCGAATGAAGCGTGCGCGGGCCGAACAATTCCGACAGCCGGCCCTGCGCAATCCTGCGGCTCAGATCCATTTGCCACAGGCGGTCCTGCGCGGTGACGTAACCCTGGGCAAACATCAAGTCTTTCAGCGATGCGGCCTTAATGTGTGGAACTCCATGGGAGTCACGAAACACCTGGACTTTGCCCTGGAGCCCCTGAAGCCGGATGGTTCCATCCAATTGGGGCAGGCATACGTGGACGCGCCAGTAGATCCACGCGCCCGCCGCAACCGCCAGCACCAAAATTGCAATCAGGACCGACGGCCCTACCCAGTTCAACGCCCGTCGAGTCGGATGTGAAGCCTGTGAAACCTCTGGTGGATGCGTTGCCATTGTTGGGAAGGAGCCAAAGCCTTTTGAAGTAAATCGCCTGGTATGCTCGAAGCAAGGATAGTACAGAAAATCCCGCCACTCTGCAATGGCCCACTTTCCTTCCACGCGTGACGTTCGCCGGGAGGCCGAACAACAGCGAAACCGGCGAACGCATAGCGGGTTCTCCGGGCACACGTTCCGTCCTCCGCGCCGGGCTCGCGGTCCCGCCCCCCTCCTGTAAAATGATTAGAATAAACTCATCCCGATCTCCAGATGGTGCTAACGAGTTGTGTTCTCATTGAGATATACCTTGGGTGCACAGATAGATAATTATCTCTCTATATAAGAATGGACCCTAGAGTGTGGACGTGGTGCAGCCGATGAAATTGATGTATGACGTCAACGAAGGCATCTCGGGCGCAACGCGAACCAGCAGTAAGCTCCTCTCAAGCTTCAGGCTCGGCGTGGCCGCGGTCACCTTCAGCCGGCGGCGGACTCAGGCATCGGCCGCGCAGCATCGCTGAACAGGCATTTACCATTCTGGAGGCGCTCGTCGTAGTCGCAGTTGCCGCAATTCTGACGGCGATGGTGGTTCCGCAGGCGTACCATGCCATCAAGGCTTACCGGCTGCACGCGGACGCGACGGCGCTTGCAAACCAGTTGAACGTTGCGCGTATGCGGGCTGCCTCGCAGTTTGCGCCCTACCGCGAGGTCATCAATCCGTCTTCGGGAACCTACTGGAGGGAACAGCTTTGCGGGGACACGTCTGTCAGCGCTGATTCCGCCTGTACTTCAGCCTACAACGCCCTGACAACCGCGAGGATTGAGGGCGGAACCCAGTATGTGCATGAAGGGGACAGTTTCTCAGGTTGCCGTCCGACTTTTCTGGGTGCCAGCAGCTATCCCGGAACCATTCAGTCCAACCCGAGTCCCTGCCCGGACCCTGTTGAAATCTATTTCAACACGCGCGGCGCGCCGGTAGACAGCAATGGCGACCCGCTTGGCAACGGGGGAGCTGTGGTTTACGTCAGCAACCAGTACAACCTGGTAGACGCCGTCACGGTTTCGATTGGGGGAGCGGTCACAGTATGGAACTGGGACACCGCCAGTAATTCCTGGTTGAAGAGATAGAGAATCCACTTGAGCAGAGGGTGTGAGGACAAGGCAATGAGAAGTCCGGCCAGTGAAAGCGGGGTCACACTGATTGAGACCCTGATTGCTGTCTTGATTGCGGTCGTCGGCGTGTTCAGTGTGGGAGGCCTGATCTTTCAGGGTGTCGTCACCAACAAAAACCAGGGCACTGAGGTGACCCGCGCCACCATTTACGCGCAGGACAAAATGGAAAAACTGCTGTCGCTCAATTTCACAAGCTGCACTCAGTTAGCTTCCGCGCAGCCCTCCAGTTGCAACACCACAAACATCAACGCAACCGGGTGGACCCAGGGACTGCTGGCGGGGGGAGCCATTGGTCCTTCTGTTCAGGCCACCTGCCCATCTTCCGGCGCCTCGGTGGGGTATATTGATTTCCTTGACAGCAACGGCATCCAGCTTCCAGGCTCTTCCGGCGCAACCAGCTGCTCCTCGATTACATCTTCGGATATTTCGTACGTCCGCATGTGGCAGATTTCAGACGTTGCATCCACGGGCGGGCCGCCCCTGAAGCAGATCTCAGTGGCTGTCTATTCCCAATCCGCCGTGAATTCGGGGTCCGGCAAGCCTGTCGTGGTGCTGAGCAGCCTGTTGTCAGATCCGAACTAGAGGAAGCCGAGTATGGAACGGAGACGAACTTCGCACCAGAATGCCGCGACCGGGTTTTCATTGGTCGAGATGATGGTTAGCGTGGGCATTGTTGTTCTCCTGATGTCTGCGGTCTTCCCGTTTCTTTTCCAGTCCCAGAAGAAGTACCAGAACAATCAGGTGGTTTCAGAGGCCAACCAGAGCGCCCGTGCGGCAATGGAAGTCATGACCCAGGAGATCGGTCAGGCGGGCTTTAATCCGAATTTCACGTCTGCCAAGACTTCCAACAATACGGTAGCCGTGAGCTCCAGTCCGCAATGTGTCACGCTCAGTGACATTAATGAGATCAACCCCGGTGACTGGCTCGCGGTGGATACCGGGCCAAACCATGAATTGGTCCAGGTCCTCTCCACCTCCAACGTCTCAGGCACTCCGTGCAGCGCACCCAATCAGATTGATGCCGTTTTCCTGATGAGCCACGACGGCTCTACAACTCCGTTTCCCGTCATCAGCTACAATATGCCCTACGGCAGCGGCATTCTGCAGACCACAGGCACCTCAAGCGACCAGAGATTGGAATTCTTTGGCGACATCAACCAGGACGGCGTTATTCGATACGTTGTTTACAGCTTGTCGCCGGAGAGTCCCGCCACAACTGTCAGTATCAACGGCACCACCTACACCCTTTACGATCTTTATCGTTCCGTGACCACCGTGCCCTTCACGAACCTTCCGGCCCCCTCTACCTATACACCGCCAGCAAATAATCAGGCTTCACCCTTGGTGACCAACGTCCTTTACAACACCACCAACGAGAGCGGACCCACCGGTGACCCGATTTTTGCTTATCCCAACCAGATTGTCATCGGGGTGGTGCCCAACCAGATTACCGTGGTCGGAACAGTCGTGGTCACCATCAGCGTGGCGGTCAGCCCTAAAAGTCTGGAGTTTGAACTTCCGCAATGGTTCACCATGGCCACCCAGATTCGTCCTTTAAACCTACAGGCCGCCATCACGGTGAATAATGCGGGCGGAGCCATCTATCTGCCCCCGCTGCCAAAGAGTTTGCCCATGACTTTTCCCTCGAATTACTACCCGTGAGGAATAATTTCTAATGAAAACTTTCTCCTTCCACAAAATTAAACCGGCTGTCGATGAACGCGATCGAGGCATTGCGCTCATCCTCGTTCTGCTGGCAATGCTGGTTTTGTCCGTTCTGGCGGCTGCAATCGTTTTCACCGCACGCTCCGAAACCTTTGCCAGTTACAACTACAAGCTGGATACACAAGCTGATTACCTTGCCAAGGCCGGCATTCAGCGTGCCATCAACTGGTTTCGCAGCACGCACTACCGGGCCATCACTGAGAGCCAGGCCAACACGTACTACCTGGTAACGTCAAGCGGAAGTCCCTTCAACCTTTTCACTTCCAATGACTCTCCGGTGATCTGTAAATCCGGGTGTCCCTCCAACAACAACCCCGTTCAGTTGATCGGATTCGGAGGCGGGTCCTCCAATTTTCCCGACATCAACAATAGCGAGAGCACGCCGCGAGAGGTGGCCGACGCTTTCGCCTCAGATCTGAACAGCCCTGCGAACACCCGCGTGACCGCTAACGCCGATAATTCCGGCTATTTCAACGTGAACGCAGTGTTGTTGAATTACGAGACGGTCAACGTGGGCTATCAGCCTCCGCTGACCCCTACGCCGGTCGAGACCTGGTTGATTACTTCCAAGGCGACCTGGACCGGAGGTTCAGGTTCTTCCACGAGAGTGGCCACAGCCGAAGAACGGGCGATCGTGCAGCCCATTTACACTCCGACATGGGGCAACGCGCTTTACGGATTCTGCTCAGTTTCGATGCAGGGAAGTTCCGGTACCTGCACCGATGCTTTTAATTCGTCGCTGGGGTCGTACGGCGGCGGCAATCCCAGCGTCGCGGCGGGCCAGTGTGATTCCACCACTTCCAGCAATGTAATTGGTGCGGGCGCCAGCGTGGGGGCAAACGGAGGAGTTGCTCTCGGAAGTAATGTGACAGTCTCAGGGGACGTTGTTATCGGCACCGGCGGGAGTTCCGGATGCACCGCCAGCGGCTATAGCGGAAGCACGAGTTCGGTGTTGGGACAGGTCATTAACGGGCCCTACAAAGCCCCGCCCCCCCCACCAACCTTTCCGGCCAATTTCCCAAATGGTGCTCCGTCATAATCTCTGAGCTCCGGCAGTGTCCAGGTTTTGCCGGTGGGTGCGACCTGGTCCAATAGCCCTTTCCCCCAGACCACGGGTGTGAGCCCTGCGACGAGTTCCCCCTGCATGGATTCCACCTGCGACGGCACTGCGGCCCATCCCTACGAAATTTCGAGCATTTCGATGTCTGGTGGCGGCGGGGGTGGAAACGCCCCGGTGCTTGAACTGGTTGGCGGGTCCAGCGTTTTGAATCCTGTTTACTATGATATCGACAGTCTGACCGAGACTCAGGGTCAGATTAACGTTTCAGGCTATGTGATCCTTAACATCAAGTCCACCTTGAGCATTGGGGGCCTCGGCATCTCCAATGGTGTCTCAACCAGCATTTCTCCGCAGGCAGTGACCATCAACTATGCAGGGACCAATGATGTGTCGATCAGTGGGAACGGAGCCATTTCGGCGCTGCTGAATGCGCCCAATGCCACCGTCGACTTGGGCGGAGGCGGCAGTGGTGGTTACTTTGTGGGGGCTGTTCAGGCCAACAACGTCTCCGTGCAGGGCGGTTACCCTGTTCACTATGATGTTCAGCTCAGCCACGACGGTGGGACAATGGGCGTGATGGTAACCTCCGCGTACAGCCGTAAGAAAATGTAGAGGGCGCACCGTCCATCTTTGATGTATCTCCTGCACCCCTCGGGAAAGTAGCCTCCCCCACTGGCGGCTTCTTGACCAGGAAGTTTCCAATTTTGCCAATTTACCAGTATTGACGTTGGCCTTTTCTTGCCCGGACCCGTATGTGGTACTCTAAATAGAAGAGGGACAAGGGTGCCTTTTGGCACCCAAAAGCTGAGGTAAATTCGCGGTTGATTGCTGTAAGGGCGCTTCCCGGGGTTAATGCAGAAGGAAACCCTTACGTGTTGCAGGTGCATCTTAGTTGATGGCAAAATCAAGCTTAAACCGTCCCCGGAATGGATGAAACTCTCGGCAGAAGAGTCGACGAAAGGAGAACTTTTTTCAATGCCGCGCTTTTCCAAGCAGTTTTTTCGCGAGAATTTTCTGGGCCTGAGCCTGACGATGATCGGCGTTCTGTGCCTGGTCCTCGCTTCAGTGATGTACGTCGGGCATCGCAGCTTTGCGAATATTGTGCTGGCTGATGGCCAGGCACTAAATGGTCCGGACATCAACCAACTTGAGCAGTTGAACAAGGCCTATGAGCGGATCGCCAAGGCCGTGACCCCTGCGGTGGTTTACATCAGCACTACGCAGGTGATGAAAGTTCAGCAGTCTCCCTTTTTCTCCGATCCCTTTTTCCGTCACTTTTTCGGCAATATGCCCGGTGGTGTTCCGCAGAGGCAGGTTCTGCACGCATTGGGCTCCGGCGTGATCGTATCGCCCAAGGGCTACATTGTGACGAACAATCACGTGATTGCCAAAGCGTCGGACATTGAAGTGATGCTTTCTGACAAGCGGAATTTCAAGGCCAAGGTGATTGGCGCAGACAAGCCGACGGACCTTGCTGTCATCAAGATCGATGCCGAGAACTTGCCGGTTGCTTCCTGGGGTGACTCAGAAAAGCTTCACGTCGGTGACATTGTCATGGCCTTTGGCAACCCCTTCGGCCAGAACTTTTCAATGACGCGGGGGGCGGTGAGTGCTCTCGGACGCTCGGGAATTGAAGGCCCGCGAAATCTGGAAAACTTCATTCAGACGGATGCTGCCATTAATCCCGGCAATTCCGGTGGCCCTCTCGTAAATGTCAGAGGCCAGGTGGTGGGCATCAACACCGCGATCCTCAGCGGCAACTCGGGTCCGGGAGGGGAAGGCAGCTTTCTCGGAATCGGCTTTGCCATTCCTTCCAACACCGTCAAGCATGTGATGGAAGATCTGATTAAGACTGGAAAGGTCTCCAGGGGTTATCTCGGTGTCTTAATTGGGGATTTGAGCCCCGGATTGGCCAAAGAGTTTGATGTACCCGATACGTCTGGTGCGTTGGTCCAGAACGTTGAATCCGGGGGGCCTGCGGCCAAGGCTGGCCTTAAGAACGGCGACGTCATTCGCAAGTACAACGGACAAACCGTCTCTGACGCGGGATCGCTCACAGCCATGGTGACGCAAACCGATCCTGGCACAACCATCACTCTGGGCATTCTTCGGAATGGGAAACCCATGACTATCAAGGTAACTTTGGGTGAGCGGCCTGCGAATGCTGGCGCACCTCCGGGTCAGGGACAGGGCCCGTCGGGAAGTGCCCTTGAAGGGATCTCAGTCCAGAATTTGACTCCAAGGCTTCGCGATCAACTGGGCATTCCCAATGAAGTGTCTGGAGTTGTGGTTTCTAACGTCGATCAGAACAGTCCGGCTGCTGATTATCTGCAACAGGGAGACGTGATCGAAAGCATCAACCGTCAGCCGGTTCATAATGTTAATGACTTCAACAAGCTGGCAGGTGAGGCGAAAGGTCAGGTTCTGTTGCGGGTCGTTCATCAAGGGCAGCCCATGTTTATAGTGATATCTCCCGGTCCAGGCGGCCAATGATGTAGTAACCATCTGTCTGGACCATAGATGACCTCACAAGCCCCCTGTACATTGTTGCGATTCCTGCTGATCAGTGGGAGGAGCGACAAGGTACAGGGGCTTTTTTCTTTCTGGCCTACGGCCCTGCTTCCTCTGGTCGAGCCGAAGCCTCGCCCTACTCAAGGCGCAACAAATTCGAAGATTGAGGCTGCGGGATGGGCAGCGGAACGGCTGCCGCGTCTGAAAAGATAATCCTCAGTGGATGATTTATGACTTGGTGGGGGTGGCCGGAGCGCCGCCGGATTTTTCTGCTCCAGCCGCAACCGCAGTCGGCGCGCCGTGGCACTTCTTGTACTTCTTGCCACTGCCGCAGGGACAGGGATCGTTGCGACCGATCTTTTCCTTGCGGACAACCTGTTGAGGTTTTTCCATCGCTCCGCCGCCGACCATGCGCATTTCGGCCTGCTCGCGCCGTTTACGCTGCTGATACTGGCGGATCAGCGCCTCTTCTTCTTCGGGGGTTCGCATCAGGAACAGGTAGCGAAGGGTCTCGTCCTCAGTGCGGTCCATCATATCCTCAAACATGTCAAAGGACTCACGCTTATATTCCACAAGCGGGTCGCGCTGTCCATAGCCACGGAGGCCAATGCCCTCTTTCAGGTGGTCCATGGCCAGAAGATGGTCCTTCCACTGGGCATCGACCACTTGGAGCATGATCATGCGCTCGTGGAACCGCATGCGTTCTGTCCCCCAGACCTGCTCGCGTTCTTCGTAGCGCTGATGAACAATCTGCTTCAGGTCCTCACTGAGAGGATCAAGCAACTTGGGATCGAATTTCAGGTCATTCTTGCGGATGTCTACCCCAAAACGAGCCCAGAACTCGTTTTGTAACCCCTGGATGTTCCATTCGTCTGCATGCTGAGCTTTGGGGCAATAGGTTGTCACCAGCCAGCCAACCACCCGGTCGGCGGAGTCCAGCAGGTACTCTCTCTGGTCGTCGCCCTTCAGCAGTTGTTTGCGAAGGTCATAGATGGTCTCCCTCTGCTTGTTCATCACGTCGTCATATTCAAGCAGATGCTTGCGGGACTCAAAGTTCTGGCCTTCAACGGCCTTCTGGGCTGCCTCAATCCGTTTGGTTATGAGCTTGGATTCAATCGGCACCCCTTCTTCCATGCCGAGCTTGTGCATGATCTTCGAGATTCGGTCACCGGCGAAAATGCGAAGCAGGTCATCTTCAAGCGAAAGGTAGAATCGCGATGAACCCGGGTCGCCTTGGCGGCCGGCGCGTCCACGCAACTGATTGTCAATTCGCCGGGACTCATGGCGTTCGGTGCCGAGAATGTGCAGGCCCCCAAGGTCGATGACGCGTTCATGTTCGACGTCAGTAGTGCTCTTGAATTGATTGATGAAGTCGGTCCACTTCTTTCGCCATTCGGAGTAGGCGTTGATGTAGGCCTGGTAAATTTCATCCGCGGAGCCGGCAGCCGGGCGTTCGGGAGGTTCAGGATCGATACCCTGCTGGCGATATTTTTCCGGAGACTTGCGAAACTCTTCCCGTGCCAGAAATTCCGGATTGCCACCCAGCAGAATGTCCGTGCCGCGGCCGGCCATGTTGGTGGAGACTGTAACGGCGCCCACGCGGCCCGCCTGTGCAACGATCTGCGCTTCGCGGTCGTGCTGTTTGGCGTTCA
>Ga0102950_1000251_pt1 | contig 13991 bp, 9 predicted proteins | sample SalPon2A_B_D2_MG_FD_78505 | JGI IMG/M metagenome (GOLD analysis project Ga0102950, IMG submission 78505) | Soil microbial communities from South San Francisco under conditions of wetland restoration - Salt Pond MetaG R2A_B_D2_MG | ecosystem: Environmental > Terrestrial > Soil > Wetlands | place...
TCACCCCCGATGCCTTTGAAGAAGCCTGGAGGGGATTTACATCTCATATTAAGGACGACGGGACAAGAGTAGTCAGTATGTTCAACTCGGTTAAACCGGAATTTGAGGATGAGCATACGCTGAAGATTCATCTTAGTAATGCTGACCAGAAGGACCTTTTTGTACATAATTATAAACACAGGCTGATAGCATTTCTTAAGGAAAGGTTTGTTCTTCCAGATTTCGATATTGAAACACAAATAGATGTTGAGGAATCAAATAGTACCCTTTATACGGATGACCAAAAAGCAACATACCTTTTTAATAAATATCCCATACTGAAGGATATGAAGAAAAACTTTAACCTGGATATCAGTTGATTACTCAAGGATGAAAAAAAAACCTGTCATCAGTAATGATTCAGAATACCTGAGGTATCTTGAAAAAGAGAAACAGATTTCTGATCAGATATTCGACTTCTCGAGGTCGATGATAACAATTATTAACCGCGAGTACAGCTATGAGAAGGCGAATGCCACATTTTGCAGGGCTCACAGGATCAGGACACAGTCGGTGGTAGGCCGGACACTGTCAGATATCTGGGGAGATGATGCATTTAAAACATATATTAAGAAAAATATTGACCTGTGTTTCGCTGGTAATACAATCAGATATGAGGCAGCATTTGATACTCCTGATTTGGGGACAAAATATTTTGAGGTAATATTCAGACCCTTGACCACAGGAAATGGGGAAGTTACCCATCTTCTTGCTGAAACAACCGATATAAACGATCTGATGCAGTCAAAACAAGCTGTTATCGAAAAAGAAGAGGAGTTCCGGACCTTTGAAACGAATCTTCCGATCGGATTCCTGAGGGTGGATCCTGCAGGAAATATAATTCACGCCAACAGGTCATTTCACAGAATAATGGATTGCAACGGTGATATACCTCTGCCGGGTATTAATATCCGGAATTTTTATGCCAGTCCCGGTATGTTTGAAATGCAGATGGAGGAATTGGAGGAGTCTAATACAAGAAGCTTTGGAAGAGTTACTCTTAAGAACTGTAACGGCACCGAGATACCATGCAGGTTGTCGGCATATATAGCGCGCGATGAAACCGGTAAACCTTCTTATATAGATTTTGCCGTAGAGGATTCATCGCGTGAACTAATGCTTGAAAACAGGCTTTTGCAGGCTCAGAATCTCGAGACCATAGGAGCTCTTGCAGGAGGCATCGCTCACGACTTCAATAATATACTTGCCACCATCTCGGGTTATGCAGAAATGCTACAGGATGATCTTCAGGATGATCCCGGTCATTATGAGATGGCTTCACGCATCATGTCTGCTGTTTCCAGAGGCCTGTCGTTAACAAAACAGATACTAACCTTCAGCAGGCAGGTGGAGCAGGAAAAAGTCCCGGTGAGGGTTGCAGAAGTTCTTAAGGAGACTATAGGCTTCATTACACCCGTATTGCCGGCCGGGGTGACTTTAAAGAGTAACATGTCAAAGACTGAGGTCAGGGTACTTGCTGATCCAACACAGCTGTTCAGGGTCTTCCTCAATCTTATGACAAATGCCTTTCAGGCAATGGAGGAAGAAGGGGGCAGGCTGGTTGTTACCCAGAATGTGGTGGATAGTCGCACTGCCCGTCATGAGCTTAATAAAGATACCGTAGCTGATGAATATGTGCTCATTTCCTTTAAGGATACAGGAAAGGGCATGGAACCATCTCTTTTAAAAAGAATATTTGAGCCATTCTTTTCAGCCCGCGATTTTGGTAAAGGGACCGGTCTGGGTTTATCTGTTGTTCATGGAATAATAAGTGAAATGGATGGAGAGATCCTTGTGTCAAGTGAAAAGGGAAAGGGCTCTGTCTTTAATATATATATGCCTGTCCTGAAAGACAAACCGGAACCTGTGGTAAGTGAGAAAAGGAAAAAAATATTGTTCTTTTCAGGTAATAAACATGAATCACAGATACTTATCATTGCACTTGAGAACTCGGGGTTTGATCTTATAAGGGCAAGTGACAGGGATAACCTATATTCAGTGTTTAACAATACCGCAAATACTCCTGATCTTATAATATATATGGCAGATACAGAACTTATACGGCAGGAAGAACTGGCCGGGTTATATCTAGAGTTAAAAATAGGTACTCCATGCATATTAATTACAGATCCCGACCATAGTGCGATAGAAGAAAATTTGCTAAATTCGGGAATAATTAAGCAGCACCTTTTGAAACCCGTTTCATTGAGGGAACTGCGCGACGCTATTCAATCTGCCATTAAATAAATAAACCATTAATTTAAAACTTATGCCTGGGATATTAATAGTTGAAGATGATCTGGAATTAAGGGAGATGCTAAGGATCTCCATGGCAAGGAAAAAATATACCGTGCTTGAGGCAGAAAACGGCCGGGAGGCTATACTTCATTTTAAACCATCAGTAACTGACATAGTTATAACTGACCTTATTATGCCCGACGAGGATGGTCTGAAGGTTATAATGAAACTGAGGGAGCTCAAACCGTCAATTAAGATAATAGCTATTTCGGGTGGAGGAAAGGTAGGCCCTGGCAATTATCTTAACCTGGCAAAGGCCCTTGGGGCAAATGCAGTCTTTTCTAAACCTTTTTCAATCAGTGATCTTATGATTAAGATAGATGAATTGTTACAGGCTGAACAACATGATTGAAATTAATGTTACTTACATAAATATTTAAAACTATACATCATGCTTAAAAAGAACATTGAAGATATCTGTAACAGGCAGGTAGAGAGGGAAGGCTATTCTTCCAGCCTGTATCTGGCCATGGCTTCATGGGCTGAAATTAACGGTTACAACGGAGTGGCCGGTTGGTTATATATGCAGGCTGAGGAGGAAAGGATGCATATGCTTAAATTTATAAAGTATATAAATGAAAGGGACGGAAAAGCAGTTATTCCGGGTTTTAAAAAACCTGCCGACGATTTCAGTGATGTTGAGGAAATGTTCCGTGCAGTTCTAGAGCATGAAGAGTTTATTACTGCAAGTATAAATGAGATTGTAGCTCTTACACTTGAGGAGAAGGATTTTAATACACATAATTTCCTGCAGTGGTTTGTTACAGAGCAGATCGAGGAGGAAGCTTCTGCCAGGGCCATTCTTGACAAGTTGCGTCTTGTTGGTAAAAATAACTTGTACCAGTTTGACAGGGATATAATGAATCTCAGGTCCGCTTCCACCGATGCCGCAGAGAATGCATGAAGAAGATCGCTTATTTTCTGATCCTAGGACTTTTTATCCTTGTCTTGCAATCAGCACAGGCACAGAAAGTTGTTACCAACAAAGCCATTAATTCCAGGTGCTATGCAGGTACCAGGGTTAACAGGATTTATGTCCCGCCACCCAAACCTTTTCTTAAAAGATCATCTTCCAAAGGAGGCGCGAATATTAAGGTATATTACACAGGATTTCCCGATGCAGCAAAAGTGGCATTCGGTTTTGCAGTGTCAATACTGGAATCTGTTTTACCTGCAGACGTAAAAATGACTATAGTTGCTAACTGGGCAAAAATTGCATCTGACGGGACCCTTGGACAAACAGCTGTAACAGGTTACGTTGCAGGCTGGGGTATAAATGCCCTGAACCCGAGAGCCTATTATCCTGTGTCGCTGGCGGAAAAGATAGCGGGTCATACTATTAATGAGGACTCAGTTGGCGATCTGGTCCTTACAATTAACAGTTCGATAAGGTGGTATCTGGGAACAGACGGAGCTACACCGTCAAATAATTATGATCTTGTTACCGTTGTACTTCACGAAGTATGTCACGGGCTGGGCTTTTACGACAGTATGAACTCTAACGGGACTGTAGCATGGTGGGGTGTGAATTCATTTCCAATGATCTATGATACCTTTCTGGAAGATCAACCGGGTAAAAAACTGACTGACACACTGGCCTATATGAATTATTCCCAGGATCTGCTGACTGCAATAACAGATGACAAGGTATATTTCAACGGACCTTTGCTGAGTACCTATACTTCAGGTCAGAGGGCAAAGATATATGCGCCCTCGACATTCGATCCGGGTTCAAGCATCTCTCATCTTGATGAAAACACAACCCTTGAGGTAAATGCCCTGATGACTCCTTTCATTGATCTAGGGGAAGCCATACATGATCCGGGCAATTATACAATGTCTATTCTTGACGATCTTGGCTGGGTCAATACGCGAATAACCGCAGACACCCTCAAAGATACAGAGGCACATCTTGACCAGGTGAAACTTTCAATTTCAGTTAATTCAGATACCACTTATGATCGCGACAGGGTAGGTGTTGTATATTCCTTCGATAAGTTTGCAACAAGTGATACTGTGTTTATGACATCAGCAGGTACCGACAGTACCTGGGAAACTGCCATAGCTGTCCCGGGTTATGGATCCGAATTGCAATATTATTATTATGTTACTGATTACTTCTCAAGAGTTTACAGATCCCCTTCATTATATGATATTCTTAAATACAGTATATATATTGGTACCGATACTGTGAAACCTGTAATAACCCATACTCCTGCACTCTATTATTTGCAGAACGTAGATACTATGGATATCAGGGCAAATGCTTATGATAACCTTGGACTTGACACAGTTTATATAGAGTATCGTGTTAACGATGAACCTTCGCAATATATTGGAATGAATGCCGGGAAAAATGACAATTACGACGCGGTAATAAATGCCAGGCTGTTGTCGTTGACCGGAGGTGATTCCGTTAAGTACAGGATTTTTGCCGTTGACACTGCAAAAGTTCCCAATGTGGCTGTTTTGCCTGATACCGGCTATTTTGCAATCAGTATAGAAGGTATCAGTTCGGTTGTTGACAACTATTCGACGGACTTTATGGATGCTTCTGCCGATTTTTTCAATATCGGGTTTACTGTTTCCCGGCCGGCATCATTCAGTAATTATGGCTTAAATTCCGAACACCCGTATATGAGCCCTGAGGACAATAGTAAGAGTATTAATTCAATAGCATTACTTCGTCATCCTGTTCTGTTCAATGAATCCGGAATGCTTATAACATTTAATGAGCTGGTACTTGTTGAACCGGGGGAATCAGGTACAGTCTACGGTTATGCCGACTTCTACGATTATGTTATTGTGGAGGGATCAGCAGATTTTGGCAAAACATGGTTTGCCCTGGCACCAGGCTATGATAGCAGGGAATACCCGTCGTGGGAGACCGCCTACAACAGCCGGATGAGTGCTGATGGGATGAATTCAACATTTGTTGGTACTGAGGATATGCTTAAGAAGAAATCGATATATTACAAACCGTCTGACAAAATTGCAGCGGGAGATACTCTTATGGTCAGATTCAGGTTATATTCTGATCCCTATGCCAATGGCTGGGGCTGGGTAATTGAAAACCTGAAAATCAATCCTCTGGTCGATGCTGTGAATGATGTTACTACAACACCAACTGTATTGTATCCTAATCCGGGAAAAGGTTTAATCAATATTTCCTCTGACAATTCAGCAGTGAGGGGAGGGCAACTGAGGTATAGTGTTTATAATTCTGCAGGTATCTGCATTGTGCAGAATAAATTGCCTGACCAGGATAATGCTGTGATCGATATTACCGGACAACCGCCCGGAATGTATATTATATTGCTTTTCAGAGATAACGGAATTCAGCAAATTAAATATTTCCTTGTGAAATAATACTAAAACCCCGCGTAATTGGCGGGGTTTTTGCATATTTTATACATTTAGAATTCTTTATCGGAAAATTAAACTAATTTTGCTGATAATTTGATAAAATGTAAAATATCTAGAGATGAGCGTTATAAATAGTGTTTTAGGTCTTTTTCTCGGGAATAAATATGAAAGGGACCTGAAAGAAATCAATCCATATGTAGACAAAATACGTCTTGAGTTTGACAGGCTCCGGGATGTGTCAAATGACGAGTTAAGGGAGAAAACATTTGAACTAAGGAAAGAGATACATTCCGGTATCTCGGAATATGAAAATGAGGTCAGAACCCTTCGTGAAAAGTCTGAAAAAGAGGAAGATGTTTATAAAAAGGAAGATATTTACAATCAGATAGACAAGGTAGAGAAACAAATTGATGAAAAGCTGGAAGAGGTTCTTGATACACTGATACCAAGGGCTTTTGCTATTGTAAAGGAGACAGCACGAAGATTCAAAGAAAACAATTCACTTGAGGTAACTGCACGACAATATGACAGGGACCTGGCAGCAACAAGGGAAAGTATCAATATAAAGGGAGACAAAGCTATCTGGGATAATAAATGGATAGCGGGAGGTAATGAGATTATCTGGGATATGGTTCATTATGATGTTCAGCTTATTGGTGGTGTTGCTCTTCATAAAGGGAAAATAGCAGAGATGAGTACAGGTGAGGGTAAAACAGTTGTTGCTACACTGCCTGTTTTTCTTAATGCACTGGCCGGAAGAGGCGTTCATATAGTTACAGTTAACGATTATCTTTCCAAACGTGACTCCGAATGGATGGGCCCGATTTATGAGTTTCATGGACTTAGTGTTGATTGTATCGACAAGCATCAACCTAATTCAACGGAGAGGAGGAAAGCATATAACGCTGATATTACATTCGGCACAAACAATGAATTTGGTTTTGATTACCTCAGGGACAATATGGCGATCAATCCGGAAGACCTTGTACAGCGCAAACACCATTATGCCATTGTTGATGAGGTTGACTCAGTGCTTATTGATGACGCCCGTACACCACTTATCATATCGGGTCCGACAGCCAAGAATGATACCCAGCAGTTTGATGAGTTAAAGCCTAAAGTGGAGAGGCTTGTCAATGCCCAGAAAAGACTTGTTACCCAGGTACTGGCAGATTCAAAAAGACTGTTAAATGAGAATAATACAGATGAAGGTGGCAAACTCCTGCTCAGAGCCTTCAAAGGACTTCCGAAAAATAATGCTCTCATCAAATTTCTAAGTGAAGAAGGTAATAAATCGCTGTTGCTGAAAACAGAGAACTTTTATATGCAGAATAACAGCAAGGAGATGCCCAAGGTAACTGATGAGCTGTATTTTATTATAGATGAGAAAGCTAACTCGGTTGAACTTACCGAAAAAGGGCTGGATCTTATTTCTGATTCAGTTGAGGATTCCTCATTTTTCATTCTTCCCGATGTTGGCTCCAAGATTGCTGATATAGAAAAATCCGATATAACGGAGCGTGAAAAGCTGAAGATCAAGGATGAGCTCCTGCAGGATTATTCAGTCAAATCGGAAAGGGTACATACTATGACCCAGCTGATTAAGGCATACACACTCTTTGAACTTGATATTGAATATATTGTTGTCGACAACAAGGTTAAGATTGTCGATGAACAGACCGGTCGTGTACTGGAAGGAAGAAGGTATTCAGACGGTTTGCACCAGGCTATAGAAGCCAAGGAGAATGTAAAGGTCGAAGCCGCCACCCAGACTTATGCTACAATAACACTTCAGAATTACTTCAGGATGTATCATAAGCTGGCAGGTATGACTGGTACCGCCGAAACAGAGGCTGGTGAGTTATGGGATATCTATAAACTTGATGTTGTTGTCATACCGACAAACAGACCTGTTATCCGTGACGACAAGGAGGATCTTGTATATAAAACAAAGCGTGAAAAATACAATGCGGTAATCGACGAGATTATTTCAATGCACAAGCAGGGCCGGCCTGTGCTAGTTGGTACAACATCTGTTGAGGTGTCTGAACTGCTTAGCAGGATGCTTAAGATGAAGGGGTTAAAACACAATGTGCTTAACGCAAAGCTCCACCAGCGTGAGGCTGAAATAGTTGCAGAAGCCGGAAAGTCAGGTACAGTTACAATTGCTACAAACATGGCCGGTAGAGGTACTGATATTAAGCTTACTCCCGAGGTTAAGGAAGCAGGCGGACTTGCAATTATTGGTACTGAAAGACATGAATCAAGAAGGGTAGACAGGCAGCTCAGGGGACGTTCAGGAAGGCAGGGTGATCCCGGTTCTTCTCAGTTCTTTGTTTCATTGGAGGATGAGCTTATGAGGCTTTTTGGCTCAGAGCGTATATCAGGCATTATGGATAAGCTGGGACTGAAGGATGGTGAGATGATACAGCATCCGATGATAACCAAATCAATCGAACGGGCACAGAAAAAAGTGGAAGAGAATAACTTCGGGATAAGAAAAAGACTTCTTGAATATGACGACGTTATGAACTCGCAAAGGGAAGTGATATACAAGAAACGTAAACATGCCCTTCTTGGTGAACGTCTGAGTGTTGATGTAGCCAATATGATGTATGATGTTACGGAAAACATTGTTGATTCCTATCATAACGATTCTGATTTTGAGGGCTTTGATTTTGATCTCATCCGTTCTTTCTCAATGGATTCACCTGTTCCTGAAGCAGATTTTAAAGAGCTTAATGCCACCGAGGTAACTGATAAGGTGTATGCAAAAGTGCTTGATACATATAAGAGAAAAGAAGAATCAATTTCTGCACAGGCATATCCTGTTATTAAGGATGTATATGAAAAGATGTCACATACATACGAGAATGTTGTTGTTCCTATATCCGACGGTGCAAGGGTATTCCAGGTAATAACCAACCTTAAAGCCACAGCTGAATCGGAAGGCAGGGAACTTTCAAGATCATACGAAAAAACAGTTGTCCTTGCCACAATCGATGACGCCTGGAAAGAGCACCTGAGGGAGATGGATGAGCTTAAACAGTCGGTACAGAACGCTACCTATGAACAGAAAGAGCCCCTGCGGATTTACAAGTTTGAATCATTCGAGCTGTTCAAGACAATGCTTAATAAAGTGAATAAGGATGTAGTCAGTACTCTCATGAAGGGACATATACCGACACAGGACCCCGACCAGGTGAAAGAGGCACAGAGAAGAAAGCAGGTCGACATGAGTAAGCTGAAAACATCCAGGAGCGATTTCTCCCAGTACAGTTCAACCGGCGGAGGAGGGGGACAGGATCCTGACAAGAAACCACAGCCTGTTCGTGTAGATAAAAAAGTAGGACGAAATGATCCCTGTCCGTGCGGTAGCGGTAAGAAATATAAAAATTGTCATGGACGATTGCAGGGAGGAGACTCTCAGGGTGCAAGGGCTAATGTCTGATCAGCCCTTGTTTACCTCTTCAATAGACTTCTGGATCCTTGCATAGACGCTTCTGCCCACAGGAACCAGAGGAAGGCGAAGATTGTTCTGGCATATGTTGAGTATATTGAGCATAGCCTTTACGCCTCCCGGGTTACCTTCAGTAAAGAGCAATTCTATCATTTCTATTAAACGGAATTGTATCTCCCTGGCAGCTTTGAAATTTCCTTTCAGAGCCATACTAACCATTTCAGTTGTCTGTCCGGGAAAGGCATTGGCAAGTACTGAAATAGTCCCTGTACCACCTGCTGCTATTACAGGTATTGAAAGCATATCATCTCCTGATATTACACTGAAATTCTCTGGCTTTCCCTTAACAATTTTCATTATCTGGGCCAGGTCACCCGAAGCTTCCTTGACAGCAACAATGTTTTCGCAGGCATGAGCCAGCTCAAGACATGTCTCAGCCGAAATATTACAAGAAGTTCTTCCAGGGACATTATACATGATAACAGGTAAGGGACTGCTTGTGGCAATTGCCTTAAAGTGTTGAAAAAGACCTTTCTGTGTTGGTTTATTATAATATGGAGCCACAGAAAGTATGCCATCAATTCCTGATAAATTTGATTGTCGTACCGAATTTATTACCTCCTGTGTATTATTTCCACCTAATCCTGCAACAAGCGGAACACGTTTATCAATTACTTCAACTACATAGGCAATGAGTGCCTTCTTCTCATCTCTCGAAAGAGTGGCAGGTTCACCTGTTGTGCCCATGGCAACTATATAGTTGACACCACCCTCTATAACATGGTTTATGACTCTGCCCAGGGCAGCAAAATCAATACTAAAATCATTTTTAAAAGGTGTTACAATTGCAACACCCGTACCTCTGAATTTTTTCATCTGAAGATTAATTATACTATTTTACTTTTCTCAGAATTTATCATTTCGAGATATTCGACCACGTCATTCAGGTAACTCTCTATATCTACCGGCGACTTTATATCCATCATCATATCGAAAGGAGAATCATTTTCGGACGATTTGTACAATCCGACCTTGAAACCGGCTTGTGACATCTCGAGAATATATTGGAGGGGGAAAACACTTCCGGAATTAATATCTATCAGAACATCAAATCTTTCTGCTATGAAGTCCGTTGCATCCCTGGATACAGGGATATAGAAATAGCTGAGTTCAGTGCTCCGTATCACCGACAGGTATCTTTGCGCTGTATAACGGTCGGGCAGTTCTTTTTCCGGGTAATATCCCAGTATCATTACATCTATGCCTCTATTATGCATTTTTTGGTGAAACCGGGAAAGGATCCCGAATTCGACAGGTTTTGAAGCATCCCATACGATACCTATCTTTCTGACCATGGAAATATTTGAATAGTATTTTCTCCTCTTTAATGAGGATGTCTTTCTGGCAAGCAAAAGCTTACCTACTTTTAACCTGATACTTTGAAATATTTCCATACTACAAACCTAAGAGTTTTTTGCTTAAATATTAACGGGTCTCTGCAAATATTACAGCGTGTTGGGTTATTCCTCTCCAATAATGCTCAGGAATTCATCTTCTGTTATTATTTTTATCCCGAGATTATTGGCTTTATCTCTTTTAGACTGTCCCATGTTCTCACCGGCGAGTATGAAAGATGTATTACCTGAAACTGAGGAGGAGTTTTTCCCTCCGTTCTTTTTAATGATTTCTTTGTATTCCTCCCTGCTGTGCCTGGAGAATACTCCGGAAATGACTACAGACTTACCTTCCAGGCTGTTTCCTGTTTTTGTATCCTCTTCTTCTGCTGAGAATATCAGTCCTTTTTGTCTTAGTTTTTCGATTATCTCCAGGTTCTCAGTGTCGGCAAAGTAATTAATTATACTTCCTGCAATTTTGGGTCCTATCTCATGGATCCCTTTTATCTGTTCTTCATCAGCATTTATCAAATCATCAATGTTTCTGAACTTTGATGCAATAGTCCTTGCCACCGTTTCTCCTACATGCCTTATTCCCAGGGCAAAGAGTACCCTGTGATATGGAGTGTTTATGGAATTCCTTATACTCTTCATTATATTTGAAGCCGATTTGGCACCCATTCTCTCAAGCGGAATGAGCTGATCCTCCGTGAGATCATATAAGTCGGAGAAGTTTCTGATAAGTTCATTGTTGAACAGAAGGTCTATTGTCTCTTCTCCCAGTCCGTCAATATCCATTGCTTTTCTTCCTATGAAATGCTCAATTCTTCCTTTTATCTGGGGGGGACAATGGAGGTAATTCGGGCAATAATGATTTGCTTCACCATCATTTCTGACAAGTGGTGTGCCACATTCAGGACAGTTAGTTATAAATACAACTTTTTTGCTATCTCTGTTCCTGTATGAATGGTCAACGCCAACAATTTTCGGAATAATCTCACCACCCTTTTCAACAAAAACCATATCATTTATATGCAAATCAAGAAGATTGATCTGGTCCTCATTATGGAGAGTGGCTCTTTTGACTGTAGAACCGGATAGAAATATGGGTTCGAGATTAGCGACAGGAGTGACACTCCCTGTTCTGCCTACCTGGAAAGCTACTGAGAGAAGCTTTGTAAGAACCTGTTCTGCCTTGAATTTGTATGCTATGGCCCATCTGGGCGACTTGGCTGTGAATCCTAGAGCTTTCTGCATTGCCAGGGAATTTACCTTGATCACCACACCGTCAATGTCGTATGGAAGGTTTTTCCTTTCAGTGTTCCAGTGGTTTATAAAAGCCATTACATCATCAATATTATGACAGAGCCTGATACTCTCGGGGACATAAAAGCCCCAGTCTGATGCAGCACGCAGGTTCTCATAATGAGTTTCGTGAGGCAGATTTTCCGTAAGCAGGAAATATACCATGCATTCAAGAGATCGTGAAGCGACAATCCTGGGATCCAAAATTTTAAGTGTTCCCGCAGCAGCATTACGAGGATTGGCAAAAGGGGATGATCCGGTTTTAATCCGCTCATCGTTCAGGCTGTCGAACACAGCCCTGGGCATGAGTATCTCACCCCTTATAACAAATTCATCGGGTATCCCGGCTTTATTTACAGAGTGAGGTATGTTTTTAATTGTTCTGACATTTAAGGTAACATCATCACCGGAATTTCCGTCGCCTCTTGTCAGTGCCCTGAATAAATTTCCATTGCGATAAGTAATACTTATTGATGCTCCATCGAACTTCAGCTCGCAAACATATTCCAAAGGACCGGTCACCGTTTTTTTTATCCTGTTGTCAAAATCCCTCAGTTCTTCTTCGTTATATGTATTTCCAAGTGAAAGCATAGGATACCTGTGCTCATATTGCATAAATTCTTTTGTGAGATCACTCCCGACATGTTTTGTGGGGGAATCGGCCGACTGATACTCGGGATATTTCCTTTCGAGGGTTGCAAGTTCATTTAACAGTATATCAAACTCAAAATCAGAAATCAGGGGCTGGTTGAGCACGTAATAATTGTAATTATGTTTTTCTATTTCGGAGCGCAACTTTTCTATTCTCTCTCTGGCTTCAGATTTTTTCATATCATCGGTCTGTTAATTTGTTTCCATAGTATCTTTGTATCAGTTCCAGATACCATCTATTTTATGGCCGCAGTTATTGCATTTGCCAGCAGTGATATTATATTTTGTTATCCTGTAGCCCTGCCGGCCCACAACTACATTGTGACATGAAGGGCAGACAGTATCTGATATCTCATTCCCCGGTACATTGCCGGTGTAAATATAATTCAGACCTTCTCCTTTAGCAATTTTTACGGCGTTATCAAGTACTTCAACAGGAGTGGGAGCCAATTGTTCGAGTTTATATAACGGATAAAACCTGTCAAAATGGATTGGTGTGTTTTTAAACCCGTTTTCCCCAAGCCATTTACACATTGCGGCTATATCATCCGGTTTGTCCGTCCATGTGGGGACAAGAAGGTTAGTTATTTCAAGCCATACTCCATTGTCGCGGTAGACTTTGAGAGCATCAAGCACAGGCTGAAGCTTTCCACCGGTAAGCTTGAGGTATATTGATTCAGTGAATGCTTTCAGGTCAATATTTGCAGCATCAATTACAGTACAGAGTTTTTTAAGCGGTTCGGGATTAATATACCCGTTAGATTTCATTATATTCTTAATCCCTGCTTTACGGGCCAGGGTAGCAGTTTCGAATACATATTCGTAAAAGGTAACCGGTTCAGTGTATGTATATGCAATCGACTTGCACTTGTTACCGGCACATTCAGCAACTACTTTTTCAGGTAACAGGTCGATATTTCTTGTCTTATCCGGGCTTGTCTGTGAGATGGCCCAGTTCTGGCAATTAAGACAGACCAGGTTACAACCTGCAGTCGCTATTGAAAAGGCTCTCGATCCGGGATAGAAATGGTATAATGGTTTTTTCTCGACAGGGTCCACAGCTACCGAACATGGATTTCCATATGCCAGGGTATATAATTTTGAATTATGGACCTTGCGGTTATTGCATTTACTCAGTTCTCCCTCTTTCAGGACACATTCATTAGGACAAATCCTGCACATAATGCCGCGTGCGGTTTCTTCCTGGTACATTGCGACCTTTTTATATATGCTTTCCGATCCGGCTGGCAACCCTGAAGCAGCCAGGCTGCCGGGGAAGCATACCAGTCCTGCCGATAATGCAAAAGACTGTTTGATGAAATCGCGTTTACTTATTTTACAATTATTATTTACATATTTACTTTTCATGGCTTAAAGTTAATTAATATTACTGCTTTCAGCTTAATGCTTATTTCCTACTACGTATTGGATGAATCCGGCCAATACCAATCCTGCCAGTATGTAAATAGAAATACGAA
>Ga0102950_1000252_pt1 | contig 13986 bp, 11 predicted proteins | sample SalPon2A_B_D2_MG_FD_78505 | JGI IMG/M metagenome (GOLD analysis project Ga0102950, IMG submission 78505) | Soil microbial communities from South San Francisco under conditions of wetland restoration - Salt Pond MetaG R2A_B_D2_MG | ecosystem: Environmental > Terrestrial > Soil > Wetlands | place...
AAAGCTACCGGGATTAGTTATTATTACCAGATTTTATTAGTAGATAAGAATAATCCGAGTAATATAATCTGCTCATCAAATGAAAAATTGCTTATTCCCAGTAATATATCGGTAATTAAAAATACATGGGGCAGCATTAAAGCCATGTTCAGATAATTTGATCGTCCTGCCGCCAAAAAACTTCATTAAATTCTTTTTAAATATAATTTAGATTTTTTAGTTAGAATTTCTTGATTTATTTTTCCATTTTTGTTTTCAATTTATTTATTTGATAGCGGTTGATGAACAAAATTTCAATCTTATTCAACTTAATAATTCTGTCAACGATAATTTTCATTATTACTGGTTGTTCCAGCGGAAGCCGATATGCAACTAAAGAAAATGTAACCAATTTGACTGAAAAGGTACCTATAAGAGTTCTTGTTTCCGATAATAATAATCATTTAATTTATGAAGTTAACAATACAATTGGCTTATATAATGAAGAAAAAGAAATTGCAATTGTAAAAGAAGGAAACACCTTAAATTTTGCACCAGACGAAAATAATCTTGATTTAATTATCGCTGATAAAACTTTTAAAGGGAAATATTTTGAATTAAAAAGTGTAGAGCCTGATAATAAAATATATTATAACGGACATCATTATAGAGGATTTTTAAAAATTGTTCCTGATGGAAATAATATAAAAGTTATTAATAGAATTTCTCTTGAAGATTACTTAAAAGGAGTAATCCCATCTGAAATGCCGATTGGTCATGGAGAAAGTTATTTCCAGGCATTAAAAGCATTTTCAATTTGTGCCAGAACTTATGCAGTAATGAAAATGAGTGGTAATAATTCTCTGTTTGACGTTTACTTAGACACAAGAGACCAGGTTTACGGCGGTTCGGATGTAGAAAAGCCTTTATCAAACAAAGCTGTGGATGAAACAAGAAATTTAATTTTAACTTATAACAATAAACCGGCAAAAGTATATTATTCGGCTGCATGCGGGGGGCATACTGAAAATGCTAGTAATGTTTTTAAAGATGTTGATGAACCTTATCTAAAAGGGGTTAATGATGGTGATCCTCCTTATTGTTCAATAGAACCAGGGTTTGAGTGGAAGGAAAAATATCCCGGTAATGTTTTTGTTGATAGACTTAAGAAATCGGGGTATATCTCAAGCGATAATTTTTCTTTAAAAGATGTTGAAGTAAAAAGTAGATTTGAATCGGGTCATGTTAATGACCTTCAAATTACTCTTACTGCAGAAAATGGTGATAGAAAAGTAGTTGTAATTAATGGCAATAATATTAGATCTATTATCAGAACAGCTAATGATAGGCATATCTTACGAAGTACTATGTTTAATATTTCTATTAATATTGATGGTGACGTAATTATTGAAGGTAAAGGTAATGGGCACGGAGTCGGACTCTGTCAATGGGGAGCAATTGCTCAGTCAATTGACGGAAAAAATTATAAGCAGATCCTTTCTTTTTATTTTCCCGGTACAGATATTCAGGAGCTAAAATGAATTTAACTAATTTATCCATTTTTCTGGCTTCAAAATCTCCAAGAAGGAAAAAATTATTAAAGCAGCTTAATTTAAGCTTTAAAATATTAGATATTGAAATTGATGAAACAATTAAAAATGGAGAGAGACCTGTAAGTGCGGTTAAGAGACTTTCAATTTATAAATTAAACGAAGCAAAAACTCTTGTAAATCATGGTATTATAATTACTGCAGATACAATAGTTGTACTTGATAAAAAAATAATAAACAAACCGGTTGATATTAACGATGCTCAAAGAATATTAAAAAGATTAAGCGGTAAAACACATTCAGTTTATACAGGATTTTCAATTTTTAATTCGAATAATGGAAAGACGATTACGGATTACGAAAAAACTCTCGTAACCTTTAGAAAGTTAACAAATAATGAAATAAATGATTACATTAAAACCGGCAGTTCAATGGATAAAGCAGGAGCTTATGGTATTCAAGATGATTTTGGTGCAGTATTTATAAAAAAAATAAATGGATGTTATTATAATGTAGTGGGACTTCCCTTAACAAAGTTATATCAATCATTATTGAGGATTGTTTGATTGTTAAAAAAAATTAAGAGAAATATTATCATTTCGCTGGTCGTTGCTGGAGTATTATACCTTGGCTTTTCAATTTATGCTAATTTTGATGATGTCATCTCTTCCTTTGAAAAATTTAACTGGCTGCTTCTGCCATTGCTCTTTTTATTATCTTTAGCCAATTATTATTTTAGATTTTTGAAATGGGACTATTATCTTTCTGTTTTAAAAGTTGATGTAAAAAAAATAGATTCCTTTTCCATTTTTATGTCCGGGTTAATAATGAGTGTTACTCCAGGTAAAATGGGTGAACTCTTAAAATCTTATCTTGTTAAAGAAGTTACAAAAACACCCATCAGCAAGACGCTACCAATAATTTTTGCCGAAAGGATCACAGATTTTATTTCATTAATTATTATAACATTAATCGGAGCGTATGTTTTTAATTTTGGGAGAGAAATAGTAATTGGAGTTGGCATCTTCTTTATTTTGGTTCTTTTAATAATTAGCAATAAAAGATTTGCCCTATCAATAATAAAACTTTTAGAAAAGAATAAATTTTTAAATAAGCATTTAAAAAGCATTCATAATGCCTATGAAAGTTCATATCAAATGCTTAAACCTATACCTTTGATAAATATGACACTCTTAAGTTTAGTCGCCTGGTCGTTCGAATGTTTGGGATATCACATAATTCTTATTAATTTAGGTATCAAAATTAGTTATTTATGGGCATCATTTAGTTATGGCTTTTCAACAATAGTAGGTGCAGTAACAATGCTGCCGGGAGGACTAGGGGTAACGGAGGGATCACTAACATTCATGCTTATAAGAAATAATTTTTCTAAAGATCTTGCTGTTGCCTCAACATTTATAGTTAGAATTGTTACTCTTTGGTTCTCTGTTTTGGTGGGAATAATCAGTGTATCTTTATATCAAAATAGATTTGGTAAAATTACTGTAGAAACGGTGCCAAATTAGTTGCAATTAAATATTATTCTCCAAAAAAGTAAATTTTCTTTCAGAATTATTTAGAAAAGACATTGCAGTAATGTATTTTTGAAATTATAAAAGTAATAATTTACTTGCTGTCAACACAAAAATAGCATCAAATGTTAGTTTCTTGATTTTCAAGAGGGTGCTTATTATATTCAAAGGGTAGAAATATTTGATAAAAAAGGAGTTGATATGTCAGAAAGTAATGTGAGTAAAGGTTTATTGGTAGGTTTTCTTGCCGGTGGTGTTGTAGGTGCGGCATTAGCTTTATTATATGCGCCAAAAAGCGGTAAAGAATTGAGAAATGATATTAGGGTTAAAGCAGATGGCTATATGGATGAAGCTGATAAATATATCGAAGAGGCAAAGGACAAAGCAAAAGACCTAATTAATGAAGGAAAGAAAAAATCCGAAAAATTAATTAGCGATGCTAAAACAAAATCTGATGAACTGCTTAAAGATGCGGAAAAAGTCTTTAATGATGCCAAATCAAAGACAAATTGGGCTGTAAATCAGGGCAAGCAGGCATTAGAAACCGAAGGCGGCAGATTAAAAGATGCAGTAAAAGCCGGTGTTGATGCCTATAAAAGTACAAAAAATTCTTAAATTGAATAATCTGAAATAAAATATGGATTTAGTTTCAATCTTTTCAATTATTTTACTTGCTTCGGCATCTGTGCTTTGTATTGCATTGGTTATTTATTTAAACAAAATAACCAGCTCTATTAAAGATATAAAATCGGAAATTCAGGATTTAACTTCAGAAATTAAACCGCTGATTGCTTCTTCTACTAATTTAAGTGAAAAATTAAATCATATTTCAGCGGAAGCAAGCAATCAGCTTAATATAACAAAAGGAATAGTAAATAAATTTGATGAGAGGGTAGATACCATACTAGAGTTGGAAGAAAAAGTTCGAGAAGGTTTTTCAGGGCCTGTTCTAGACCTAATAAAAAGCTTTTCGGCTATTGCCAACGGAGTTAGTGCTTTTTGGAATGCCTACAAGAAAAAATAATTAAAACATATAGTTTAGTCTCACCTTGAATCTAAGGAGGAATGTCTCTTGAAAGAATATAGCGCTGAATCAGTACGTAATATTGCGTTAATCGGTCATGGTGGAAGCGGTAAAACTTCGTTATCCGAAGTATTTCTTTTTACTGCCGGTGAAATAAATAGAATTGGAAATGTAGCTGAAGGTAATACAACTTCAGATTATACTCCCAACGAAATAGAAAAACAAATCTCAATATCAACTTCACTTTTACATCTCGAATGGAACAATTCAAAAATAAATATTTTAGACACACCGGGTTATTCCGATTTTTTAGGTGATGTTAAAGCTGCTCTTCGTGTAGTTGATACTGCTGTCTTAGTATTAAAATCTGCAGAAGGTATTGAAGTAGGTTCTGAAAGTACTTTTCATTTTGCCAATGAATATAAATTACCTAATGCTGTACTAATTAATAAAGTAGATAATGAACATTCTAATTTTAAAGAAACCGAAAAACTTACAAAGGAAAGAATTTCCAGCAATGCAATTGTTGTAACTTTCCCGGTTCAGGAAGGGATAAATTTCAATACTGTAGTTGATGTGCTGACAATGAAAGCATATGAATACGGTGAACCGGGAAGTAAGAAAGTAGATACTAAAGATATTCCTTCGGATTTACAGAGTAAGGCAGAAGAATATAGAACAGAATTAATCGAAAAAGTTGCCGAAACTTCCGAAGAATTAATGAATAAATATTTTGAAGAAGGTACTCTGTCTCTTGAAGATTTAGAAAAAGGATTAAAAGCTGCAATATTAAAAGGAAGTTTAACTCCTATATTCGCTATATCATCTTCAAAAGCCGTAGGCATAAATAACTTTTTGGATTTTGCATCAAAATACTTTCCTACTCCAATTGAAAGGGAAGGTGAAGATGTTACATTAAAGGATTCTGAAAACAAAATTCTTTTAAAACCTGATGCTTCCGGAGAATTGGTTATGTTTATTTTCAAAACTATTTCAGAACAGCATGTCGGTGAGCTTTCCTTATTCAAAGTATATTCAGGCACCGCTACAGCTGGTTTGGATTTGCTAAATCAGAATAATGAAAAAACGGAACGATTAAGTCAGCTTTCAATTTTAAATGGGCATAATCGAACAGATGTAACAAAAATTCTTGCGGGCGATTTGGGTGCCGTAGTTAAATTGAAAGATACCCACACAAACAATACTCTCACCTCAAAAAATCTTTCAGTTGTTATTCCGAAAATATCTTTCCCGGAACCCGTTATAAATAGTGCTATCATTCCAAAAGCCAAAGGAGATGAAGATAAAATTGCCTCAGGACTTCATACTTTGCACGAAGAAGATCCTTCTTTCAGTGTTAAATTTGATCCTGAAATTTCACAGACGATTGTATCCGGACAGGGTGAACTTCAATTAAGTTTAGCTGTAAAAAGATTAAAAGAAAGATACGGTGTAGATGTTGATGTGGTAGAACCGAAAGTTCCATATAGAGAAACAATTAAAGGAAAAGTGGATGATGCTGAATATAAACATAAAAAACAGTCCGGTGGAAGAGGACAATATGGCCATGTTCATTTTAAATTAGAACCCCAGCAAAGAGGAAAAGGATTTGAATTTGTTAATGCGATAGTAGGCGGGGTTGTACCGGGTAGATTTATCCCAGCTGTTGAAAAAGGAATAATTGAAACCATGCAGAAAGGTGTAATTTCAGGTAATACGGTTGTTGATGTTAAAGTTACAATTTTTGATGGAACTTATCACACTGTTGACTCCGATGAAATGTCATTTAAAATTGCAGCATCTCAGTGTTTTAAAAAAGGAATGCTGGAAGCGAAACCATGCTTATTAGAACCGATTTATATTATTGAGGTTACAGTACCTGAAGATTATATGGGTGATGTAATGGGCGATATTTCAAGCAGACGGGGTAAAATAATGGGAATGAATTCCAACGGCCATTTCCAGGTAATTAAAGCTCAGGTCCCTTTAGCAGAATTATATAGATACTCTTCTACACTCCGAAGCTTAACTTCAGGCCGCGGTGTTCATAAACGTAATTTCTCTCACTATGAAGAAGTTCCAAAAGAAGTAGAACAAAAAATTATAGACGAGTATAATAAATCAAGAGAAGAAGGACATTAATAATAAATGAGGCTGTCCCAAAAGTAATATTTTTTTTAAATGGAACACTGATAAGGCAGGTTCTTACTGATTTGCATTGATTTTAATATTGAATATTACTTTTAGACAGCCTCTTTTAATGAGGTGAAATGGAAAAATTATGGTCACCCTGGCGTTCCCAGTACATTGATTCAATTAAAGAAAACGATAAATCGCCGGGTTGTGTTTTCTGCGAAGTTTCAAAGCTAAATGTAGATGATCTTTCAAATCTCCTAATTGACAAAGGCAAACTTACATTTACTATATTAAACCTTTATCCTTATAATAATGGCCACCTTATGGTTTTGCCGTTCAGGCATACAAATGATTTTTCTTCTGTAACTTTGGATGAATCCATAGAAATTATGCAGAAGCTTCAATTGGCTGAACAGGCTTTAAAATCTGTCTTATCACCTGAAGGTTTTAATATTGGTGCTAACCTGGGAAAGGTCAGCGGAGCTGGTATTGATGAACATATACATTTTCATATAGTTCCAAGATGGAACGGCGATACTAATTTTATGCCTGTGCTTGGTGAAGTAAAAGTAATCTCACAAGATTTATTGGCAACAAAAGAAAAATTATTAAAAGCATATTCTGAAATTAAAAAGCACACTTCTTGATTTTATAATTTATAAATTTCTCAAAAGTCGTTACTTTTTTTTAAGCGGAGATAATTTTAAAATCGAATTTTTCGTATTTATTAATTTTATAAGAGTAATCAATGAGTAAAATCAATCATCGTTTTATTATCAAAAATTCTATTTTGTTAGTTACTATTCTCATCTTTACTTTTCTATTATCTTCGTGTTCTAAGAAGAAGAAAAAAAATGACAATGAATTTGTTATTAAAAATGGTTTAATTTATCAGCAAGATAGCACAAAGCCATTTACAGGAAAAAAAATAGGTTATGTTAAAGGCTTAAAAATTGAATATGATGTTTTAAAAGGTGTAAAAACTGGAGAGTTTAAAACATTTTACAAAAATGGAAGACCTCAAATGTTCGGGCATCTATTAAATAATAAAAATGAAGGTTTGTGGAAATATTTTTACCCGGATTCTTCGATAGAAAGCCAGGGTAATTTTAAAGATGATGTCCCTGACGGTAAATGGATTTGGTATTATCAAGATGGAAAATTAAAAGAAACTGGTAATTATGTCCAAGGAAAAAGAGAAGGTAAGTGGTTAGATTATGATAAAAAAAGTAAAATAATATTTAAAAGAAATTACAAAGATGGGAAAGAAATAAAATCCGGAAAAGATGAAAAAAAGAAATAGTATGATGGATTTGGTTTAGGAGATTATAAATGAAATATAAAATATTAATATTTATAATATGTACTTTAATATCTTTAGCATATATAGGATGTTCATCAACAAAAGAAACTGAAAAGACAACAGGGAGATATAAAGAAGAGAAAAAGATTCATTTAATAAAAAATGCTGAATTTGAAGAACGCAGTCTTGCAAAAATTCAGGGGATAAAATCAGTAGATAAAATCAATTTTGATTTAGATTCAGAAGGGAAATTGATTAATGGCCATAAAATATCTGAAACCTTATATAATCCGGATGGATTTATAACAGAAATGTTGTTTTACAATAAAAACGGTAAGGTTGATCAGCGTTATGAATATAAATACAATGATGAAGGTTACCGCATTGCAACACTAAGATATAATTCCAACGGAATCTTAATTAATAAATTTACCTATGAATACAACAAATACGGCAATAAAACTAAAGCAACCAGATTAAATTTAAGCGGAAAAGTTGAAAAATATTATATTTATAAATACGATGATTATGGCGATTTAACTGATGATATGTGGTACGACGCAGGTGGAAATCTTGAATTTAAAATTGTTAATCAATATAATCAGAATGGGAACAGGGTAGAATCAATGAGCTATAATGGAGACGATGATTTACAAAATAAATATGAATATAAATATGATAAACAGGGGAATATAATTGAAGAATTAAAATACGACAGCAGCGGTGACCAGTCCGGTATCATTCAATATGTTTATAAATTTTATTAAATAATTTAAAGTTTTTGTTTCTTTTAATAAAAAAATTATTATATTAAGCCAGTTACAATTTTTGTTATTATAAAAATCTTGTTCTCAGAAACTTAACAAAGTTTCATTGTTGCCTAAATTGAGGGAATGCACTTCTAATTTTACCAGCCAAAGCAGCCGGAAAAATTTTCTTATTTATTTATTATTTCGGTTCATTCTATATTAAAATGAATCAGACAGATTTGTTTTAAGTAAAATTATTTAAAAATATTTTCTATTAATAATTAAAGGGTGAGGCTATGAAAATAATTAATACTTCTGTTAGTGTCTTGCTTATTCTATTAACCGTACTTCTAATGAGTAATAATGTGCTTGCTATCGGCGCATTATATGCACGTCCTCGATTTAGTTCGGAGCAATATCAAAAAATGTGGATAAAAAATGTTGATGCAACAATTAATATTAGCGAACAAATAGCAGTTACTCATGTAGATCAAACATTCCACAATGAAATGAGTACATCAGTCGAAGCTATTTATATTTTCCCGCTTCCGGAAAATGCAACAATTACTGAACTTGTATACTGGGTAAACGGCCAACGGTTTGTTGCTTCAATAAGAGAAAAACAGCAGGCAATAAATGACTATAACCAAAAGCTTCGTCAATGGATGGATCCCGCATTACTTGAGTATTTGGGAGATAATCTTTTTAAACTAAGTATAGTTCCGATTAATGCTGATAGCGATGTTCGAACTGAAATTACTTATGCTGAGCCGCTTCAATATGACTTAGGAGTAGTTAAATATGTATTTCAACTAAATACTCTTCAATTATCTTCTAAACCCTTAGAAACAGTTTCAATTAATTTAGACGCAGTTTCACAATATCCTTTTAAAGAATTCTTTTCCCCCTCACATGGTAATTCATCAGCTGCAAGGATTGATAAAATTTCCGGCAACGAGTATAAATTATTTTACGGTGATGAAAATTTTACTCCTGATAAAGATTTAGTTGTTGAATTTGAAACAATGAGAGACAGCGTTCATTTTTCATTATTAACATATACACCGACGCCTGAGGATTCTATTGGAATCGACAGCTATTATGCGATCTGGATAACTCCGCCGGATAATTTAGGTGATAATGAAATTATACCTAAAGATATTGTCTTTACTGCCGATGTTTCATCCAGCATGGAAGGATCAAGGTTAAACCAGGTAAAAGATGCTTTAGATAATTTTTTAAATCTTTTGAATTCAAATGACAAGTTTAACATTGTAACATTCGGAACGTTTGTAGAAAATTTTAAACCTGATTTAGTTCCGGCAACTTCAGAAAATATTGCCGCTGCAAAAGATTTTGTCTTTCAAATGTATGCTCTCGGAATGACAAACATTGATCAGTCTTTAAATGTATCTTTAAACCAAAGTTTTGAGGATTCGACTTCAAATGACATAGTCTTTCTTACCGACGGAAAACCAACATGGGGAAAAACAAATACTGATTCAATATTGACAGATGTGTCGGGGTATAATCAAAAGAATGTTAGAATTTTTTCTTTCGGTGTTGGTTCTGATGTTAGTCGTTCTTTCTTAACCAGTTTATCTAAAGAAAATCATGGCTATGCACAATTTATTACTTCCGATGACAGTATTGCACTTGTAGTCAGCAATTTATTTCAGAGAATTTCTAAACCTGTAATGACCGATATTCAAATTGATATGGGCGGCCTGCAAGCATGGGATCAGTATCCGAAAGTAGTTGGCGATTTATTTTGGGGAAGCCAGGTAACAAGACTTGGTATGTACAATAATAAAGGAACTTTTAATATTACCTTGAAGGGTAAGCTTCGTTCAAATGATTTTGAATATACCAAATCAATTAATTTTGCGGATACCCTTAAAGATAACAGATTTGTGCCTCGTTTATGGGCTAAAGCCAAGATAGATGATATTTTAAGCCTGATTGATATTTACGGTGAAACAACAGAATTAGTTGATCAGGTTAAAGAACTCGGACTGAAGTACCAAATAATTACACCTTATACTTCTTTTTATGTTGATCCTACTAATCCTACTTCAGTAGATACAAAAGATAAAAACCAAAAAGTTCCAGATACTTTTGTACTTGATCAAAATTATCCGAATCCTTTTAACCCAACAACAGTTATTGGTTTTAACTTACCAAGCAATCGAACTTCCTACCATGTAATTTTAAGAATTTATAATTCTTTGGGACAAATGGTCCGGGTACTTATGAATGCTGAAAGAGCTCCGGGCAGTTATAAGATAACCTGGGATGGGAAGGATTCGAAAGGTATTGTTATGCCAAGCGGAATTTATTTTTATTCGATCCAGACCGAAGGTTTTAAGCTGGTTAAAAAAATGCTGCTCCTTAGGTGAGAAGCATGGACACTTTAACAACATTGTTATTTAATAAAAATAGGAATAATAAAATTTTAAAATAAATTATAATTAAAGGGGTTCGTAAATGGAAAAAATATTTTTGTTGATTATTCTTTCCCTGTTCATAATAAATATTAATGCACAGGACAAATCACAATTCGATCTTAATAAAACAGGTATTCTTAAAGGTTCAGCATTAAGGTCAGTCTCAAGTTACTCACCTCAAGAAGTTAAAAACGATAAATTGGAAATGACATTAATTTCCGGCGGTTATTTTACTATCGGTACTTCAAAAGGAATTTCATCAAGTAAATTAGACGATAATTGTGCAATCACCTTCGGACATCCGTATGCTCTAACTTCATACCCTATGTTTTCTATCGATGGGACCTGGTATAAATTTGATGATTATTTTACGAGTTCGACGGAATTGATTCCGGATAAAAATGGAGATGCTCTAACAATTGCATCTATCAATAATGGTAAAGTTTCTGTCTCTTTTACTATGATTTGTGAAGGTGATAGTGTTAAAATTATTCAGAAGATAATTAATCTTGATTCTAATCCGCATGCTTTTGGATTAGGATTAGTTATGGATCCGGGTCTTGGAAAATGGGGAGATGGTTACCTTGGAAATCAAAATGAATTTGTTGCACAGTCTACCGAATTTCAAGATGCAGATATTCCTTCTGAACTAAATGTATGGGAAAAATCAACTGGAGCTAAAGGAATAGGTATAGATATTTCTTATGATAAAAAGCCGGGCAAAATAATTGCAGCAAACTGGGCGGATTTATATAAAGATCCGTCTCCTGCTTTTACAACAGAAATGCAAAAAACAATTTACGATCTGGATTTAAAGTTTTACTGGCCTGAAGAAAATCTATCTCCAAACCAGGAAAAATCTTGCACCACAACAATAGCTCTTATGCAACCGGATTTTTCTTCCCAGGCTTTTTTAAGATGGGACTTGCCTGATTATTTAGATATGAATAATAATTTAATGTTCCCTCAATCATTTTCATCTTATGTAGAGGTAAATAAATCCGGTACAAATTCAACTAATGAACCAAATATATCTTTGGAATTACCTTCAATTTTAACTTCTGGTTTTTCAACACAGAATGTAATTTTAAATGAAACGGAACCTTCCTATGTAAAAATTAATTTCGGTACACATATATCTTACGAGAATAAAATAGTTGAAGTAGTTGCAAAATTATCGGACGGTAGTCAAGTTTTAGATGAAATCCATCGCAATATGTTTATACCTGCTACTCCTGTTTCCGACACCGGATTAATTGTTACAATTGATTCAGTTCAAAAAAATAATTATCCGAATATGGATATCGCATTTAATGTGAAAGTAAAAAGCAATGAGTATTTCGTTTCAAATCTTACAGGCGATAATATTTTCTTATATGATAATGACCAGAGAGTTAATACTTTCAATTTCGGAAAGGACCTTTCCGGAGGTGTTGTTTCGGTTGATTTTGTTTTTGTTTTAGATGTTACCGGAAGCATGGGGGATATTATTGACGGTGTAAAAAATAATATTATTGAATTTGCAGACAGTCTCTCGGCGCGTGGCGTAGATTATCAGTTAGGACTGGTTACTTTTCTGGATGAAGTAGAAAACATTTATCCTTTCACAACTGATGTCAGCCATTTCCAAAGTATAATTTCTCAGCAATATGCGCATGGAGGAGGAGATGGTCCGGAAAATTCTCTTCAAGGATTATTAGAGGCTTCTAAATTTACATTTAGAAAAAATGCCAAGCATATAATTATCTGGATAACGGATTCTAATTACCATGAAAACGATAATGTAACTCAGCTTACAAAGAATGAGGTGGTAAATGCCTTACTTGCAAGCGATGTAACTGTAAATTCCGTAGGGACTTTGGGATTTAAATCTGATTACTACGATCCTATTATAAATCCAACAGGTGGAGATTATTATGATATCACTGGTAATTTCAGAGATATACTTCTGCAAATGTCTCGTTTAAATTCTTCAAATAAATACATAATCTCATTCAGCGTATTAGATCAGGCCCAAGCTTCTCATCAAATTAAATTGATGGTTAAATATGCAGGCCTCGGCGGAAATTCTATTTATAATTTAGATCAATCCAATCAAAAGATCGAGGTTCATCTTCTTTCATTTTATCCTAATCCTTTTAACCCGCAAATAACCTTTCATGTAAACAAAAAAAATTATGTTAATGGAAAAATTCGAATTTACAATCTGCTTGGTCAGCGAATACAGGAATTTTCCTTAAATGAAAGCAGTGATCAAAAAGTAATTTGGAATGCTCACAACAGCAGAGGTAATCAAATAAGCAGCGGATTTTATATAGTGCAATTAATTCTTACTGATAAAAATCTGCATGATTATGTTGAAACAGCAAAAGTATTATTCTTAAAGTAAAGGGGAACAAAATGAAAAATATTAAAAATTATACCGTAATAATATTTCTATTATTATCATCTTATTCTTTCTCAACAGGTTTGTTGATGCCGACCAAAGATAACTACCCGAAAGATTTTTTGAGATTGCGTTCTTCTCATGTAACTGTCAATATTAAAGGAGCAGTTGCTGAAACGATTGTATATCAGGAATTTGTAAACGAATGGAATGACTCCACAGATGCTGTATATTCATTTCCTCTTCCTCCGGATGCAAGAGCAACACAATTTCTGTATTGGTATAATGATACATTGTACCAGGCAGTGCTTAAGGTAAAGGAACAGGCAGTCAATCCAGGAACGGGAGAAGGCGGAGTAGCCGCCCAAGTAAATAATTATATCGGACGTAACGGTATTAAAATTTACCTTAAGGGAATAGCCGGGGGGATGATTCAAAAAGTTGAACTCCATTACGTAAGTATGTGCGAATATTATCAAGGAAAATACGTATACAAATTTCCTCTTAACACGGGAGATTTTATCCAATATCCGATTGATGATCTACAGTTCGATATTAATGTTGAGTCGAATTCAACTATAACAAATTTTGATATCCCGACAAATCCAGATTATAAAATAGAAACTTCAGAACCTAATCATCTTCATTTACAAGTGGTAAAACCTAAAGCTTATTTAGATTCTGATTTTCAATTTTATTATGAAACCAATCATAACTCTTTGGGAGTTGACTTTTATTCTGCAATAGGTGATACCTCCGGCGGTCATTTCTTACTTTTTGTGAGACCTCAAAATGAAGCACAACCTGACAGTGTATTGCCTAAACGTGTATTGTTCTTATTATCTAATTCATCGTCAATGTATGGGAATTATTTAAATCA
>Ga0102950_1000253_pt1 | contig 13975 bp, 9 predicted proteins | sample SalPon2A_B_D2_MG_FD_78505 | JGI IMG/M metagenome (GOLD analysis project Ga0102950, IMG submission 78505) | Soil microbial communities from South San Francisco under conditions of wetland restoration - Salt Pond MetaG R2A_B_D2_MG | ecosystem: Environmental > Terrestrial > Soil > Wetlands | place...
CGAGGCCGGGAAATACATATCCAGGTCTCCCGATCCCGAGCTGGCCTTAATCGTGGCGGCCGCGGCGAGTTTCCCCCAGTGCACCACGATGTCCCCGGATCCGGAGCCGATGTCAGCGGACTGCGCCACCGTGTGCCCTACCGTGATATCCCCGGAGCCCGCACCCAGGGACAGGCTGGTCGCGCTGCCGCTGTAAATGATGTCGCCGGAGCCCGTATGTACGTAGACGGGGCCGGGATGGCCGCCTGAAGCAACTTGCATATCGCCCGAACCCGCACTGAGGTAGAGTTTTTCGGGATTGCCCTTGAAATAGACATCGCCGGAACCGCTCTCGCCCTTCACGGCCAGCGTGGCGGCAGGGTTGTCAAAACGAAAGTCGCCCGAGCCCAGCCGATAATCGAGCTTCATGTCATCCGGCATCACGACTGTGATGCGCACCTCGTGGCTGCTTTCCCAGCCAAAATGCCATCCCCAGTCATGATGATCCGGCGAACCCACTTTGATGTCATCGCCATCGGCCCAGACGGCCGGCGTATATCGCTTGATCAATTCTTCCTTGTTGGTCTTGGAACTGGCGGAAGACCAGATGTCGGTGGTAACGCTCACCTGCTTTCCCGGTTTTACGCTGATCACCGCGTCATGACTTGAAAGCCTCAAGCGCACCGTGCCGCCGGCATGTGCCGCAATTTTCTCGACATGGTGGTAGATGAGTGGCGGCCGTGCGAAAGCAATTGCCGGAAAAGCCAATAAAAGCAACAGGATAAAGGAACGAGCCGAGCGAATCATGAGAGTTACCATTTAGTAGGTGTGTTGGTAATATACCACACCAATTCGCAAAAGGCCAGTTCGCCAAAGATTTGATTTTTCTCGAAAAATATAAGATATTTTGCTTGTGGGCGTGTTGCAAATCATGGGCTAATAATTGAATTTCGGGGTATTGGCTCCTTGCACGCATGCAAGTCCAGATCAGCGTCCGCCTTTTTCAGTTCCCGCCGCAAATCCTGCAATCCGATTGCAGGCAAGGATCATATTGAACCTCGGAGTCGACCATGAAGCGTTTTCACCTCCTCAATATTTCAGTGTTCGTCACCACCGTAATGGCCGGAACGGCATTCCTTCTGATCAGCGGCTGTCACCACAGCAGCACCGGCAATACCAGCAATGGTACGCCCACTGCTCCACTTGCAAAGCTTACGCCCATATCGGATTGCACCATCGACGTCGACCATGACGTCGAAGTTGGCGGCCCGGAGGCCAAGCCCAACTGTGACACGGTCGAAATGGATCCCTCGATGTCCACCATTGAGGCTTATGACGAGATCCAGATCAATCATGGCGGAACCCTGATCATCGACGGTAGAACAACGAGGGGCACCGGTTTAACTGCCGACACTGCGGAACCCACGGTTTCTACGATTTGCATCGGCGACGGCGGCACGCTCGGCATTGACACGGGCACCGAGGACGCTCCCATAACCAGCGGCAACAAGGTCACACTTACGTTCACCGACAAAGATGAGGGAATCGACCACACCGATATCTGCAAAGGTTTCACTAAAGGCATAGACGTGGAAGCGGGCGGTTCACTGATCATGAACGGAGCAAAAGGCGTTCCCGCATACGGAGGTGTCAGCTGGACGACACTCGCCGCCCCGGCAGGCTCACACGTACCTGGGGCCAAGGCCCCCGTTCCGGACTCGGGTTCGAGGACGCTGTACCTAACTGCGGATGTGACCCAGGGCGAAGGCCCCAAAGGTGAGGCCGAAGGTTGGCAAGCCGGCGACTGGATCGTAGTGGCCACTACGGATTACACCCCCTTCCACAGCGAATTCGTGCAGATTGGCTCTGTGGAATCGGGCAGTTTCGGTGTACAAGGTGCCAAAAGCAAGATCATTCTCAAACAGCCGCTCAAGTATTACCACTTCGGCAGCCTCGCCCCTTCATTGGCTACTGCCACGTGTGCCGATCCGTTCAATGCGAACAAAACCCAGCCAGCCTTCCTGTGCGACAACGCCAATAAAAACTTCGGTGTTGACGAACGTGCCGAAGTCGGTCTGATCAGCCGGAATATTACTCTGACCTCGGTCACCGCTCCCGCTCCGGTCACGAACTTACCGCCCGCCCCGATGTCCGGCGTTCACTGGGGAGGCGAAATTATGATTCATCACGGTTTCAAGAAAGTCGTGATCCAGGGTGTGCGCCTATCCAAATTCGGCAAGGACAAGCTCGGCAGCTATCCGATTCACTTTCATGAAGTGGGCGATATTACCCAGACTCCGAACCCCGGAACGGCAAACGTCCTGGTTAACGCCGACAGCGTGGACCACAGCTACAACAAATGCGTGACGATCCATGCCACGTCGAATTTGACGATCTCGAACCTGGTCTGCGCGCGCATCGTCGGCCATATCTTCTATGAGGAGCTGAACTCGGCGAATCAAACCAATCCGGCAAGCGACAGCGACATCGTCTTCAACCACGATCTCGGCATCGGAGCAATGAGCAATTCCTTCGATATTTATAAGACTGCGGGCATGACGCGTCAGGAGATGATCAGCCAATACTGGTGGGCGGGCGACAATATGACCAATGATTCGAATTCGCCCGACTATATCAACTACGACGGCTTCAATATCCCCGACACCGACAATCAAATGCAATTGACGCATGGCGCCTGCTTTAAACCAGGGACTCTGCCCGGGCAGGAAGGGCTATGGATCCAGGATGGCAGTCCGCCCTGCGGATCCGGACGATACTATATCGAGCCGGCCAGTGGCTTCTGGATACAGAATCCGGGCACCGTACTCACGAACGACGCGATTGCCGGCTGCCAGGGCGACGGCGTAGGCTATTGGTGGGTGCCGCCAGTCTCCGCAATCAATGTAGACGGTATAGGTCATCCGGTAAATTTGACGTATGCCTCTCTTGGCCAGGTAAAAGACGACCGCTCCAGCGCCTGCTATCACGCCTATTTTGCGGAAGGCGAAAATGGCGTTATTTCCGGGCAGCTCACGCCGGTAAAGGACGAGAAGAATCCGCCAGACCAGGCGTTCGAGAGCAAACCCAACGTTATCTCTCATCTCGAGGGTTTGACGGCAACGCATGACCGGTTCCGAGCGTTCTGGATACGCGGAACCGCCGCCTGGTTCGTCCTCAAGGATGGGCACTTCGCCGATAACAACCGCAGTGCCACAATGCTGACCTCCGGCGGGGTCGACGGCAATGGCCCCGGCATCTGGGATCTGATCGAGGATAGCGCGTTCGTCGGTGAGAGCAGGAATAGCGTGGGCCGTTGGGGGCCGTGTCCCGAGAACCAGCCTTGGGGCCAGAATACCGGTTGGAAGTTCGGCTGCATCGACTATTCGCACCCGCAAAACGTAACTACCAATACCCCACATAGTGGCGAGCTGGATGGAAAAGGTTACCCATGGCCTTACCGGAACTCCTACGGTTATCAAATCTACGACGGGCCGCCACTCATCTACCACGACCGTTTCGTGAATTTCAACTACGACAAATCAGGTACGGAATTCTCCAGCCTGCTAGATACTGCCGATCAGGCAGCGCTGAAGACCTGGGAAACGAGCACCGGCAAACCCTACGAAGGCGACGCGGCCTTTGGCTGGTTCCCGTCCAACCAGAACGCCTATCCAACGGCAAGTGCCACCAAACAGCTCATGTGGGTCAACAGCAACCTCCGCCACCAGATTTTCACGGAGCACGTGAATATCGGCTCATTCGAGGACGGAGACAAGAACACGGCATTCCTCGACGAGGATGGCACCCTGTCCGGATTCGGCGTCAAACTCGCACCCAACAGCGGGACGCATCCGGTATATGCCGCCTCGCTCAATAACCTGCCGTTCAATTCGACCTCGAACTCGGTGGACGAATGCCTCTCGCGCGGCGCACAGGACCAAAAGCTCCAGGGAAGAGACTCCTCGTTGATGTCGCCGGCAGAGATGGGAACTTTGGAGTTCAGCAATCTTTATCCGTGGAAAATCGATCCGGCGGGGCGATATCCCAGCTGGCCGGGCTGGAGAAACTCGCACTGGCAAAGAATGACCTTCACCCGGACCGACAAGATAAGTAACGGCAAAGGAGGCACATTTCGTCCGTCCATGAGTCTGCTCAGCCGAAACGGCCAGGGATATTGGGAACCCAAGGTCAGCAACGGCTATGGTTACACGGTCACCGTGGCCCCGGCTTCGGCTACATCGCGCGTTCCGGCGGATCAGAATACCCACAAGGCGGGAATCTACAAGTGGATTGACGTCGGCGTAGCCGATGTCATGGACCCGAACATCACTGCCAACCACCCGTTCTACATACGCCTGGGTATCGATTACGCAAGCGTTGACAAGAGTACGGGCAAGCTGATCATTCCCAACGGGAATTTCACCATCAAGCGCGGCTATAAAACGTACTATGGGGGGAATATCAACGTAGGGCCTACGTTTAACGACGGTGAAACCAATACCCTGCTCAAAAACTTCACGAAATGGGGAAATTGCCACGGTCTTGACGGCAGCCGTGTAGACCAACCCACCCCCAACATCCCCATCAAGCAAGGTCCGGGCTGCCCCGCGGGGATGAACTCCGGTTTGCCCGCAGTGAAGACACTGACTTCTGCCGGAAGCATCAGCGCACTGACCGACAGCAATGGCAACCCTGTTCTAGAAAAGTATTACTACGACACCAATACGGGGTACCTGTGGCTGAACATCGTCCAGGAAGTACCCAATGCCCAGGGGCCATCGCCGATTGGAAGCTGCGACAAAGACTTCGACGGCGGTACACCCGATCCCGCCTGTCAATATGCCAATGGCCACGGCGAAAGCTACTACGTATGCCCCAAGAACGGCTGCATCATCTACACCATCAGGATGGACGACCCAAACTACACGGAAGGAACTTCGCCCACGACGGCGCAGCTCCCGCCCGAAGCAGCCAATCTCATGCCGGCGCCCGCTCATCCGAATGAGCTCATTCTCTACGGCACCAGCACCGTAGTCACCCGACAGACGAAACCACCCTTGGACAAGCTGGGCGTTCCCTATTACACAGCCACCAATGCACCGAACGCCTGCACAACCACGCAACCGTGATCATATAAAAGCAGGAACATGACCGCCCGCCTCACCAATGACATTGGTGAGGCGGTTTTTTAACCGACCAGCAGCTTCAGAATTTCGTCGGTTTTTATCTCCATCAGGCCGCGGTCGCCGCGTGACTCGACATTCAGTCGCAGAAGCGGCTCGGTATTCGACGGGCGCAGATTAAAACGCCAGTTCGAGAAGGCCATGGACAGGCCGTCGATCCGCTCGACCTTCACGGCCGAATCGGCATAGTGCTTCTCGATGCGGGCCATGGCGGCCTGCTGATCGGCTACCTTGCGATTGATTTCGCCGCTGGCGGGGAAGCGTTCTTCGCACTCCGCGATCATTTCGGACAAGGTCTTGCCCAGGCGTGAAATCCGCTCCGCGACCAGCAACCAGGGGATCATGCCACTGTCGCAATAGCCGAAACGGCGGAAGTAATGATGCGCGCTCATCTCACCGCCGTAGACGCAATCCTCGGTGCGCATCTTCTCCTTCATGAAGGCGTGACCACTTTTCGACATGACCGGCGTGCCGCCGAACCGGGTAACCACATCCTCCGTGTTCCACACCAGGCGCGGATCGTGGAGAATGCGCGCGCCCGGTTCCTCTTCGAGGAAACTCTCGGCCAGCAGACCGACAATGTAATAGCCCTCGACAAAGGCGCCGCTTTCGTCATAGAAGAAGCAGCGGTCGAAATCGCCGTCCCAGGCAATTCCCATGTCCGCCCCGCTCGCTTTCACCTGCTCGCTCGTCTCGCGACGATTCTCCTCGAGCATCGGGTTGGGCACACCGTTGGGAAAGGTACCATCCGGTTCGAAGTCCATCTTCACGAACTCGAACGGCAGGTGCTTCTCCAGCATCTCTACGATCGGGCCGGCACAGCCGTTGCCGGGATTGACCACCAACTTCAGCGGCTTGAGCTTTGCGGGATCGACGTAGCTCAGCAGATGCTCGATATAGGCCGTCTTGTCCTCCGCCGGAATCCGCTTGCCGTGATCACGCTCGTCCTTGAACGCGCCCTGCTCGGCCAGCTTGCGGATATCGACCAGGCCCGTGTCGCCACTGATCGGATGCGCCTTCTGCCGCACCAGCTTGAGTCCGTTGTAATCGGTGGGGTTGTGGCTGGCCGTGATCATGACCCCGCCATCGAGGCCGCCGTTGAACGTGGCGAAATAGGTCTCCTCGGTCCCGCATACGCCCAGATCCATGACATCCACGCCGGAATCGGCCAATCCCCCGACAACGGCATCGGCAAAGCTGTCACTCGTGAGGCGCACATCCCGGCCCATGCAGACCCGCTGCGCGCCAATGAAATCGGCCCAGCCGCGCGCGATCCGGTAGGCGATGTCCTCGTCAAGCTCCCCGGGCACACGACCCCGGACGTCGTAGGCCTTGAAGCAGGTGATCTCGTGGCCCAGCGGCCCCGTGCGCTTGCTCATCTGTGTCGTCCTCGTTCTTGGAAGTGTTGCCATCATTATACGAACCCTTTTTGTCCCGGCCGCTAAAATAGAGTCATGAATCCAGACTCTCCACGTTACGAACGTCAGGTGATTCTGCCGGAGATCGGCCAGGCCGGGCAGGAATGCCTGGCCCGCTCCCGCGTACTAGTCATCGGCGCGGGCGCGCTGGGTACGGCCGCCCTGTATTACCTCGCCGCGGCAGGTATCGGCACGCTCGGCATCGCCGACGACGACAAGCTGGAACTCTCCAATCTGCATCGCCAGATCCTGTATATCAACGACGATATCGGCCGTAAAAAGTCCGAGGCCGCCGCGGAACGTCTGAAGGCATTCAATCCCGATATAAGCGCCGTACCGCACCCGGTGCGTGTTAGCGGGGATAACGCCCTGGAACTGATGAACGATTACGACTTGGTCGTCGATGCCACCGACAGGCTCGAAACCAAATTCTTCATCAACGACGCCTGTGCCAAGGCCGCACGCCCACTGGTGCATGCCGCCGTACTCGGCTTCGAGGCCCGCGTAGCCGTCTTCGACGCAGACACGGGCCCCTGCCTGCGCTGCCTGTTTCCGGAGCCGCCCGAAGTGCCCGCCCTCACCTGCTCGGAAGCCGGTGTTCTCGGCGCGATCACCGGCATCACGGGCAGCCTGCAGGCTCTCGAAGCCATCAAATGGCTGCTGACCCACAACAATGACAGCCAATTCGGTGAAGAGCTTGAAACCCTGCTCGGGCGGCTCTGGGTGCTTGACGGGCGCACGATGCAGACCCGCGTAGTCGAGTTGCCGCGTGACCCGCAATGCCGGGTCTGCGGGCAATCTGCGGACGACATCACCTTCCCCGGCTCCGCAGCACCCGTCGCCGAAATCACCCATGAGCAACTGGCCGATTACCCGGATGCCCTGCTAGTGGACGTAAGGGAAGATAACGAATGGGCAATGGGTCACCTGTCCGGTGCCGTGCACTACCCGCTGTCAGGCCTGCTGGAGACCTTGCCCGAATTGCCCGTCAGTGGCCATTATGTGTTCTATTGCGCCCTCGGCCAACGCAGTCTTTTCGCGGCGAAACTGTTCCAGGACGCGGGCTACCGCGATGTCTTCAGCCTCGCCGGCGGAATCAGTGCCTGTCCGGCCAGCGAGATCGAATCTTGAACCGTCTATGTCGCTAGCCGGCCGATTTCAAGACCGTGACCCGTCTCTGATCATTCTTCTTTAACGATCCGTTGGCTCCTTGGCCTTAGCGCATCCGGATACCCGGCTAGCATCTCCCGCACCAGTGCCCACCATGTCCCCAGACACAGGCTCGACGAGCCTGTGTCTCTTTTCTAATTAAAAACCAGCGATATTGTCTTATCCGTCTTCGGGATTGAAATCAAGGCATATGAAAGGCCGGCTAAACGCATTTTTGTACACCCCCCTCCCGCGACATTGGGTTGACCGACGTGCCGTGAGGCATAGACCGTCACTGTGGTGTCCGTATATTGAACGTCGTTAATTTTCAACCCGTCCGTACCGCAACCCACATTGGCACCCAGGAATACGCCAATCAGTTCATGAGCTGAAAAATCAACCTTTGGTGTCGTGCCCGACAATTTCGTCATGGACAGGAGCGAGGAAAATTGTTTGGCGGTGGTTATGACCTGCAGCTGTTGATTATGTATGCCTTGCTGCACTCCCGCTGAAAAAATATTGAATTCGATGTGTTTGGGAGCCGTCGCCGAGGCCTTATTTATAGCCTGAGTAGCATTGCCGGGGCTGTTTGCACTACTTGGTTCACACCCGGCAATACCCGCCGCAAATACAGCAATAACGATCAAGAACATCCTGGCCATGGTGGCATCTCCTCGTTTCTAGTTCTGTTACCGGTAAATAGTGATTCGCACCATCTCAGTCCAACTGTATACGGGTAATGTTGGATATGGCAACCGAAGTTGCGTAATTCAATGGAATGGCCCGGCTACAATTCCTCCATATCCAACCTAGCAGTTTCGGGAGACCTCTTGCAGTCTATACTTAACGATGACAGAACCCGTTCCGCTTTACAATAAACAGCCTTATCAGTATTCCCGCAACCAGAATTCCTAGCGACAGGCATACGATGAGCCAGTTACCGAGGTAAACGAAAGGCGTGACTCCGACATAGCTGCGGATTTCCCCCCCGAGAGCGTCTTCCCGGTAACGCGGAAGACGGCTGATCACCCTGCCGTCCGGGCCGATGATCCCCGTAATGCCGCTGTTGGCCGAGGCGAGAACATAGCGTCCGGTTTCGCGTGCCGCTGTCTGGGCCATTTCGAACTGTTGCGCCGAGGCGATGCTGTGCCCGAACCACCCGTCGTCGGAAACATTGATGATGAAATTGGCCAGCGGCAGTTGCCGCCGGAGCAACCGTCCGAAAGCGATCTCGTAGCAATTGGCCACCGCGATGCGCCAGCCGTGCACTTCGAGCGGCGGTTGGTTCAGCGGCCCCGGCGTGAAGCTCGAATGCGGCAGCGCGTGCTTCGACAACCAGTGCTTGATCCAACCGGGGACGGGAAAATACTCGCCGAAGGGAACCAAGTGGCGCTTGAAGTAGATATTGTGCTTAAGCCCCACGCCTGCCCCCATCGCCGCCACCGCGTTGTATCCGTTGCCGGTTTTCCAGTCATAGGCCAGGACGCCATAAACGACGGACTGGTCGTGCGCACGCTCTTCGGCGCCGAACTGCTGCAATTGTGGCGCCACTTCCATGTACCAGGTGGGAATCGCAGCTTCCGGCCACACCACCAGCTTGGCGTCGGGGTGCGAGCGCGTGAGCCGGCCATACCGCCGCAGGCTGATCTTTACGGCGGGGGCGGTCCACTTTTCCTGTTGCGGAATGTTGGCCTGCGCGAGCGCCACGGCAAACGGCGAGCCGGACGGCCGAGTCCACGCGATGCGGCCAAGCGCCCCGCCCGTGATGAAGATAATGGCAATCGCAGCAACCGTGGCCAGCCTTGACCCCAGCGACACGGACGCGCGCAAAGCCAGCACAAGCAAGACGGCGGCCAGGATGCAGGCGAAGCTGACGCCATAGACCCCGAATACCGGTACGTAGCCGCCCAGCACATGCGCCCCCTGGCTGAATCCCAAGGCCAGCCAGGGAAAACCGGTCAAGATAAAGCTGCGTAACCACTCGAAAAGCACCCACAATGCCGGAATCGGAAACAGCCAGAGATATCCGGGCGTGGGCGAGAAGCGCTTGACCAGGTAACCGGTCAGCGCAGGGAACACGGCACAGGCGCAGGAAAGCAGAATGTATAACAGCACCCCGAGCCACCACGGCGCCGGACCCAGTCCTGACACGGCGATATAGATCCAGTAGATGCCCGTGAGAAATTCAGCAGTACCGTAGAGAAAGCCCCGCCAGGCCGCGAGGCGCGCGTCGCCCCCGGACCACAGCGCCACCAGCAGGGCGGGACAGATGATCGCCAGGAGCCAGGCATGGAACGGCGCGAATGCGAGTACGCTTGCGGCACCGGCCAGAACGGCGATCAGGTCGCCGCCGTAGCGGCCGGGAGGGCGCTCTCGCAGGGAGAATTTCACGGGCAGTCAGGTTTCCTTGCCCGGCATGGCGGCACCCCGTGTTACCTCCAGGGCGATGACGCGTCGCCGGTCGGCGCGCGTCACGCGGAAAAGGAAATCCCTGATGCGCGCCTGTTCGCCCGGACGCGGCACGTGGCCGAGTTGGTGAACGACCAGGCCGCCTACCGTATCGAACTCCTCGTCGCTGAAATCGGCATCGAAGTATTCGTTGAAATCCTCGATCGGCAGCTGGGCGCTCATGGAAAAGCGCTGGTCGGTGACTTTCACGATCGTGGAAACATCATCGATGTCGAATTCGTCGTCGATATCCCCCACGATCTGCTCGAGCACGTCCTCGATAGTCACCAGCCCCGCGATCCCGCCGTATTCATCGATCACGATGGCCAGGTGATTGCGGCTCTCGCGGAACTCGGCCAGTAGGACGTCCAGGCGCTTGGACTCGGGAATGCGGGCAACGGGACGCAGATAATCGGCCATGCTGAAGCCCGACATGCCGTGCTGTGCGATGTGGCGCAGCAGATCCTTGGCCAGCAGCAAGCCCACGACTTCGTCGCGATCATTGCCGATGACCGGAAAACGGGAGTGTCCCGACTCCACAACCACCGGCAGCAATTCGGCCAATTGCGCGTCCTGCTCGACGGCGACCATCTGCGCCCGCGCCACCATGACGTCACGCACCCGCATGTTGCCCACCGCGAACACGCCCGAGAGCATGCGCAGCGTCTGGTCATCGATGATGTCGCGTTCGGCCGCATCACGCAGGATGTCGATCAGTTCCTCGCGGTCCCGGGGCTCCCCGGTCAGGGCCAGGGCCAGGCGCTCCAGCCAGCCCGGCCCGCTACTTCGGCTGTCGTCGTCGCTCATGAGTGTTGCACCTCATTGGCTTCCAGGTAAGGATCGGGATAGCCAAGCCCGGCCAACAGGCGACGCTCCAGGGCTTCCATTTCTTGGGCTTCCTCCCGATCCTCATGATCATGCCCGCACAGGTGCAGGCACCCGTGTATCACCATGTGCGCCCAATGCGCATTTGGCGCCTTACCCTGCTCCTCCACTTCCCGCGCGATCACGGGTGCGCACAGGACGAGATCGCCGCGGATCGGGCGCGTACCGTCCGGCAGTTCGGGCACCGGAAACGATAATACATTGGTGGCGTAATCCTTGCCGCGGTACTGGCGATTGAGCGCCCGGCCTTCCTCGGCATCCACGATACGCAGCGTGACTTCGCCGGGCTCGGAACCAAGCCCTGTCGCGGCCCAGCGACGCAGGGCCGCCGCCGAAGGCAGCCCCCGGCGGGGCGCCGCATACTGCACGGAAATCACGGGACTACGACTCTTTGACATCTTCGCGCTCGGCCAGCTCGTAGGCGGTCACGATTCTCGCCACCAGCGGATGACGCACGATGTCGCTCGCGTCGAAGCGGTTGATGGCGACTTCCTCGATGCCGGACAGGACCTGCATGGCATGGCGCAGTCCGGAACGGGTACGTACCGGCAGGTCGGTCTGCGTGATGTCGCCGGTCACGACGGCCCGCGAACCAAAACCGATGCGCGTGAGAAACATGCGCATCTGCTCGACGGTCGTGTTCTGTGCCTCGTCGAGGATCACGAAGGCTTCGTTGAGGGTACGTCCGCGCATGTAGGCCAAGGGTGCGATCTCGATCGCACCGCGTTCGATCAGTCGGGCCACGCGGTCAAAGCCCAGAGTCTCATAGAGCGCATCGTAGATCGGCCGCAGATAGGGATCGACCTTTTGCGCGAAATCGCCGGGCAGGAACCCCAGGCGCTCGCCCGCTTCCACCGCGGGACGAACCAATACGAGCCGCCGCACCTGCTCGCGGTCCAGCGCCTCGACCGCACAGGCAACCGCGAGATAGGTCTTGCCCGTGCCCGCCGGGCCGATCCCGAAAGTCAGATCGTGGCGGCGGATATTGGCGACATAGCTGCGCTGGTGTCCGCTACGGGGCTGGATGCTGCGCAACGGCGTATGAATGTCGATGCGCACGTCCCCGGGTTCCTCGGGCCGGCTGCGCGCGGAGGCGAGCATCTTGCGGATCACATCCAGCGTCAGTGTACGGTTGGCGGTGGCCGCATAGAGCTCACGCAATCCGGCCGCTGCTTCGGCAGCCCGGCCGGCCCTGCCGCGGATGCGGAAGTGTCCACCCCGGTTCGACAGATGCACGCCGAACTCCTCCTCGATCAGGCGCAGGTTTTCGTCGAACGGCCCGCACAGGGACGCCAGACGCTCCACGTCATCGGGTTCCAAGACCAGTTCTACGGCTTCGGGCGCGGCAGGATCAGGCACCGACGAATCGACCTCGCAGCGAATTGGACATGACTTCAGTAATGCTGACGTCGACGAAATGCCCGATCAGGGCTTCGGGGCTGGCAAAATTGACCCAGCGGTTGTTTCCGGTGCGTCCGGCTACCTCGGCCGCATTCTTCACACTGCGTTTTTCCACCAGCACGCGCTGGGTAGTCCCCAGCATGGATTCGCTGATGGCCCGCCCCTGCGCGGTGAGTTTTTCCTGCAGGCGGTGCAATCGCTCACGCTTGACCTCGGCCGGCGTGTCGTCATCGATGGAAGCGGCCGGAGTGCCGGGGCGCGGACTGTAAATGAAGCTGAACGACTGGTCGAGTTCGCACTCCTCGACGAGGCGCAGGGTCTGCTCGAAATCCTGCTCGGTCTCCCCGGGGAACCCGACGATGAAATCGGAGCTGATGGCGATGCCGGGCCGCGCCACGCGCAGGCGGCGGATCTTGGACTTGTACTCGAGTGCGGTGTGGTTGCGCTTCATCGCCGTGAGAATCCGGTCCGAGCCGCTTTGCACTGGCAAATGCAGGTGTGCGGCCAACTTCTCCTCCTCGGCATAGGCGCGCACCAGACGCTCGGAAAACTCGAGCGGATGGGACGTCGTGAAGCGGATGCGCTCAATGCCGTCGATCGCCGCGGCGTAATGGATCAAGCTGGCCAGGTCCGCCACCTCCCCGTCGTGCCGCGTCCCGCGGTAAGCGTTCACGTTCTGGCCCAGGAAGGTGATTTCGCCCACGCCCTGCCCGGCCAGTTCGTAGGCCTCGGCAATCACGTCATCGAAGGGACGGCTAATCTCCTCGCCGCGGGTGTAAGGCACCACGCAGTAGCTGCAGTACTTGCTGCAGCCTTCCATGATGGACACGAAGGCCGTCGGGCCCTCGGCCCTGGGCGCGGGCAGGTTGTCGAATTTCTCGATTTCCGGGAACGTGATGTCCACCACCGGCCGCCGGCTCTTGCGCTGCTCGTCGAGCATTGCCGGCAGCCGGTGCAGGGTCTGGGGACCGAATACCAGGTCAACCAGCGGTGCGCGCTCCACCAGCGCGGCACCCTCCTGGCTCGCCACGCAACCGCCAACACCGATGACCAGGTCCGGATTTTCCGCCTTGAGCTCGCGCCACTGGCCGAGCTGCGAAAATACCTTTTCCTGTGCCTTCTCCCGGATCGAGCAGGTGTTGAGCAGGATCAGGTCCGCCTCCGCGGGATGCGCCGCACGTTCATAACCGGCTTCGTTCGCGAGCACGTCGAACATCTTGTCCGAATCGTACTCGTTCATCTGGCAGCCCCAGGTCTGGATATAGACCCGTTTTTCCATATATTTCACTTGATTGCGTTACAGGTCTCTATTTTAAGGACTTTCAGGACTTTTCGCGCCCCGAACCGGGTATCAGATCAGTTCGGGCAGATGCCTGCGGATGTCCCCCGGCTTCATCCGCGACAAATCCTTGGGCAATTCCCCGACCACCGCCTCCCGGGTTCCCGAATCCAGCGCCTGGCGCAATTCACCGAGAAAATCCGGCGGCGCCGCAATGAACAGACGCTCGTACC
>Ga0102950_1000254_pt1 | contig 13967 bp, 7 predicted proteins | sample SalPon2A_B_D2_MG_FD_78505 | JGI IMG/M metagenome (GOLD analysis project Ga0102950, IMG submission 78505) | Soil microbial communities from South San Francisco under conditions of wetland restoration - Salt Pond MetaG R2A_B_D2_MG | ecosystem: Environmental > Terrestrial > Soil > Wetlands | place...
AACTATTAACGTATCAGACAGCGAAGCCATACATATTGAGGACTGCAGGAATACAAGGGTGCTCGATGTTTATGCCTCGGAGAATGGTTTTAGCGGTATTAATGTGATGGGTTCCGACAGACACTCATCAGGAAATATTGTTAGCAGGAATTGCAGGGCGGAAAATACAGTACAGGAGATGCTGAATAGTAAACTGGCAGGATCGGATGTGAATCAGATGTTTAACGGTTCCCTGCTGACTAACCTGGACATTCCCCGGAAGCTGCATGAACTTACAGGTTTTATTCTGAAAAATAATTCACCCCTCAAAGAAAGTGGAGTTAATATTACTGCTTTGTATGGATATATAATGCCATCAACAGATTTTTTTGGAAACAGAATACCCGCCGGGATGACTATTGTACCGGGCATTTATATGTTGAGGCGACAGGTGGCTTTAAGAGTTAAAGATATTGTGTAATTAAAAACCGGAATTAATGATGGAGAAATATTCAATTTATCTGCCGGAAAGCGAGGGCAGTGTGGAGACGGAGTGGGGACAGTGCTTGCAGCAGATAAAGAAGGAGAAACAGACAGGCAGGCGACTGGCGAAGCTGAATATTTTTATTTATGCTGATAACTACGATCATTATTTGAGTATAAATGAAAGTATAAGTAATTCTGTATTACAGGCATTTGGTAATGAATGCCCGGCTTTCAGCATAACTGTACATCCACCTGAAAAACCCTGGAAGGTTATCGTGGAAGCAGGATACATGAATCAGGCTGACTTCCTTATAGAAACAAAAAAATATCAATCTCTTCCTTATGTCGTCAGGTCAAATGGCAACAAGAAGGAGTTACTTGTTTTCGGTATAGGAACAGGTCAGTTTCCTGATGATACATACAGAGCTGGTAATGAGGTTTTTGAACAGATGAAGGCTATCCTGGAAAAGGAGGGAATGTCTTTTAATAACCTCGTACGTCAGTGGAACTTCATCGGCGGGATACTCAGTATAAATAATGATATCCAGAACTACCAGGCATTCAACGAACTTAGAAATGAGAAATATTCAAAATACCGAAAAGTAAGTGGCTATCCGGCCGCTACGGGTATAGGAATGAAAATGGATGGTGTAAAGGTGGATTTCTATGCTGTTAAATCGGAAAATCCTGAAGCTGTGATACCTATTGAAAATCCTGACCAGATCAATCCGTATTCTTATGAACAAAAGGTTCTTAAGGGAAACATTCTGCAAGGGAAATCCGGTAAACAACCTCCCCAGTTTGAAAGAGCAGTGCTGAGCGGAAACAACCTTTTTATATCAGGCACCGCATCCATCATAGGACAGGACACAATAGGTCTTGGCGATGTTGAAAAACAAACAGCTGTGACACTTGAAAATATCCTGAAACTCTATAATTCAAATAAAATACCCAGGAGTGACGGTGATACTTCCAGGAACGCTATGGAACTTATAATATTGAGGGCATATATAAGGTACCAGGAAGATTTTGAGAAGGTTAAAGCTGTGTGTGAAAAATATTTTCCCGGCGCCCCCGTAGTTTATATTGAAGCTGATATATGTCGCGACGATCTTCTTGTTGAAATTGAAGCAGAATATATAAAATCAAAATAAATGTTAAGATTATTATTTATTACCGCAATTTTCACTTTTTCCCTGCCTCAGCCGGGTAAAAATTGGGAGAAGACAAACAGGGGAGTTATTGTTCATCTCAACGGGAGTCCCGGAAAATCAGCAAAACTCCTCAGGGTGGAGGTAATAAATAGTAATATTATTCATGTGGTAGCATCACCATCCGACAAATTTTCACAGGAAAAAAGCCTCTGTGTTATTGATCAGCCCGATAATACACCTGTATTTATAACAGCAGCTAATGATAAAGACCTTGTCCTTTCAACAAGCAATGTAAGAGCAAGAATATCACTTTCAACAGGGCAGATAGTTTTTAGCGACGGCAGAAATAATGTCCTGTTAACTGAAAAAGCTGAGGATGGTAAGTCTTTTTCACCGGTTACGGTGGAAGGGACAAAGGGTTACCGGATGAGACAGATATTTGAATCACCCGATGATGAAGCTTTTTACGGACTGGGGCAGCACCAGTCGGACGAATTTAATTATAAAGGACGCAATGAAGTCCTTTACCAGTATAATACAAAAGTTTCAGTTCCTTTCGTAATGAGCAGCAGACATTACGGAATTTTATGGGATAATTACTCGATGACATGGTTTGGTGATCCCAGGCCATACTCCAACCTTGATCTTTTCAGGCTTTTTGATGACAAAGGAACAGAAGGCGGACTTACTGCCACCTACTATAATAAATCGGACTCTGCTGATATCTTTCTTAAAAGGACAGAGTCCTCAATCGATTATGAAAACCTGACAACAATCCATAATCTCCCTGAAAATGTACCATTGTCCCATTCAAAGGTTACATGGACCGGAAGTATAGAGCCGAAGGAGACAGGGTTGTTTCATTTCAAACTTTATTATGCCGGTTATATAAAAGTGTTTCTTGACAATAAGCCGGTAGTTCGCGAGAGATGGAGAACAGCATGGAACCCGAATACTTATAAGTTCTCTGCGGAGATGGAGAAGGGGAAGAAATATCCTCTCAGGATTGAATGGAATCCCGATGGCGGAACTTCCTACCTGGGTCTTAAGGCCTTAAGTCCTTTGGATAAAAAGGAACAGGGTGAACTTTCGCTTACTTCGGAAATGGGTGACCAGATTGATTACTACTTCATTTATGGTCAGAAAAGTGACGACATAATAAAAGGTTATCGTGAGTTGACCGGTAAGGCACCGGTAATGCCGGAATGGGCAATGGGATACTGGCAAAGCCGTGAGAGATATAAATCGCAGGATCAGCTGCTCGTTGTTTTGAAAGAATATCGTAAACGCAATATTCCTGTTGACAATATAGTGCTCGACTGGTCATACTGGCCCGTTGATGCCTGGGGATCGCATAAATTTGATCCGGAGTTTTTTCCCGATCCTGTCCGTATGGTTGATTCGGTGCATAAGATGAATGCTCATATAATGATATCCGTATGGCCGAAATTTTATATCACGACAGAACATTACAGGGAATTCGACAGTCATGGATGGATGTATAAACAGGCTGTTAAGGACAGTGTCAGGGACTGGATAGGCAAGGGATATATCGGGTCTTTTTATGATCCGTACAGCAAAGGAGCAAGGGATCTTTTCTGGAATCAGATAAAGGATAACCTGTATACCAAAGGGTTTGATGCATGGTGGATGGATGCATCGGAGCCTGATATACTCTCAAATGCAAGTATCGAGTACAGGAAAGCCTTGTCAACACCGACAGCAATGGGACCTTCAACAAAATATTTCAATACTTATGCTCTGATGAATGCCATGGCTATCTATAACGGCCAGCGCAGAGTTGACCCTGATAAACGTGTTTTCCTTCTTACTAGATCAGGCTTTCTTGGCCTCCAGAGATATTCCACTGCCACATGGAGTGGCGACATAGGAACACGTTGGGAGGATATGAAAGCCCAGATACCAGCGGGTCTTAATTATGCAGTGTCCGGTATACCCTACTGGACAATGGATATAGGAGGGTTCTGTGTTGAGAACAGGTATGTTAATGCAAAAGAGGGTTCTGCCGATCTCGATGAATGGAGAGAACTCAATACAAGATGGTTCCAGTTTGGTGCTTTCTGTCCGCTGTTCCGCAGTCATGGACAGTTTCCTTTCCGTGAGATATATAACATAGCCCCTGAAACACACCCTGCATATAAGAGCATGGTTTATTACGATAAACTGCGTTACAGGCTGATGCCATATATATATTCCCTGGCCGGAATGACATGGCTTGATGACTATACGATCATGAGACCACTGTTTATGGACTTCAGCAGTGATGTGGCAGTTAAAAATACAGGTGACCAGTATATGTTTGGTCCCTTTATTATGGTCGCACCTGTATACAGGTATAAAGCCCGCAGTCGCGATGTTTACCTGCCTTCATCGTGTGGCGTGTATGATTTATACTCAGGTAACTTCTATAATGGAGGAAAAGTGATAAGTGCTGATGCTCCCTATGAAAGAATGCCTCTCTTTGTTAAGCAGGGGTCCGTTTTACCTGCAGGTCCTGAAATTCAGTATACTGGAGAGAAGACGTCTGCTCCGGTTACGCTTTTTATATATACCGGTATGGATGGCAGGTTTTCATTTTATGAAGATGAAGGAGTTAATTATAACTATGAAAAAGGAGATTACAGTACAATAGAATTCATTTATAATGATGAGAAAAGCGAACTGACTATCGGAGAAAGGAAGGGGTCATTTGCGGGGATGCCTGTCAGCCGAACATTTAATATTGTCTGGATTGATCCGGAAAGACCTGTTCCTTTCAAAGCAGATGCAGTACCCGATAACAGTATAACATACACAGGAAAGAGGGTCACTATCAGGAGAAAGACGATGTGAAGCAGGTACAATTTGTATAATGAGGCTTTTACATATAGCAGTAATGTTGGGAATTTCTTAACTTGGGGTAACAATTTTTTATCTTACATAAAACTATGAAGAGAGCCGTTATTATTTTTATTGTTGCCCTTGTATTATCAGGGTGCCATAAAACTCCATCGTCTCTGACAGTCCCATCTGTTATTGGCGACAACATGCTGATTCAGAGAGATACTGAAGCCGGAATATGGGGTAAAGCAGCGCCCGGCCAGGAAATCAATATTACTGCGAGCTGGGGTGAGAAAAGCAAAGCTATTGCCGGTATGGACGGTAAGTGGTCAGCCAGGCTAAAAACACCCGGTGCAGGGGGACCCTATACTATAGATATTGCAGCGTATGATACCACGATTACTGTTAAGAATGTAATGACAGGTGAGGTATGGATCTGTTCAGGTCAGTCAAATATGGAAATGCCGATGGCCGGATGGCCTCCCGTTGATACAATCATGCACGCCACATCGGCCATTGCTTCATCGGCAAACAACGATATCAGGCTTTTTATTGTTGAAAGAAAAATATCAGCGGAGCCACTCGATGATTGTGGGGGAAGGTGGTTGGTTTGTGATCCTGAGACTGTTAAACTGTTCAGCGCCGTTGGATATTTCTTCGGAAGAAGATTAAACAGGGAGATGAACGTACCTGTCGGACTTATAGAATCATCATGGGGGGGAACACCAGTTGAGTCATGGATTCCTTCTGCTTCGCTTCTGGCTGCAGGGGAATTCAGAAAAGATATTGAAGATATTGCTGGCAAGGGATCCAAACTGAAGGAATATGTGAAGTGGCTTGAAGGTCACAAACAAACCGGTCTTAACGGAACAGGTGAGGATACCTACAAAGATCTTCATTTTGATGATGACAGTGTACCTCTTATTGGTTTTGATGATTCAGGTTGGAACAAGATGGAGTTGCCTGCCAATTTTGAAACACAAATTGGCGAATTTGACGGTGCTGTCTGGTACCGTAAGACTATTGATATCCCTGCAGGCATGAAAAATCACGATCTTGTTCTCTCACTGGGTCCTGTTGACGACATGGACCGTACATATTTCAACGGTACTCTCGTTGGTTCCAATGAGGTTTCTGGTGTATGGCAACTTGACAGGTTTTATAACATTCCGGCAGGTATTGTTAAGGAAGGAAAAAATGTTGTCGCCGTACGTGTGATAGATACACAGGGCGGGGGCGGTATCTGGGGTAAACCGGCTCAACTGAACCTGTCTGAAAAGAATAATAAATCTGTTTCCATACCACTTGCCGGTGAATGGAAATATAAACCGGTAGCTGAATTTATAGGTAACAAATTCTACATCTTTGACCTCTCTAAAAATGACTTCTCCGTAAAGGATCGCCCAAGGCAACTCGGGCCAAATTATCCAACAGTCCTTTACAATGGAATGATAAACCCTGTTGTCCCTTATAGTATCAGGGGAGCAATATGGTATCAGGGCGAGACAAATGTTGGAAGAGCCGGCCAATATGCCAAAATTTTTCCTGTTATGATAAAAAGCTGGAGAAAAAACTGGGATATTAAGGATTTTCCTTTCTATTTCGTACAGATAGCACCTTATGTTTATTCAGGTGCTGATTCAACAGAAGCAGCATATCTGCGGGAGGCCCAGCAGCAGGCGCTCAAACTACCACATACAGGTATGGTTGTAACCCTGGATATTGCCACTGTAAATAATATTCATCCTCCCTATAAGATCGAAGTAGGAGACAGGCTGGCAAACTTGGCTCTGAATAATGATTATGGGATCAGTGAACCGGTAAACGGCCCGGAATTTAAGTCGGCAACACGGGAGGGAAAATCTCTGAGAGTAGTGTTTGATCATACTGATGGCGGACTCGTTGCTGCTGGCGGGAAACTCAAAGGTTTTGAAATAGCAGGGAAAAATGGGAAATATGTAAGAGCCAGTGCATCAATCTCCGGCAATACTGTAATTGTATCATCACCTGATGTGCCGGATCCTGTGTCGGTGCGTTATTGCTGGCACAATGGTTCTGTAGCATCGCTGTACAACAAAACCGGCCTTCCCGCTCTGCAATTCAGAAGTGATAACAAGAAAAATAAATAATTGACAAAATGAAGAAATCTGTACTGCTGACCTTTTTATGTATAGCAATATCGCTGGTGTCTGTTGCCATTAGTCCTGAAAATGGGTATTATAATAACTTCAAAGTAGCAGTATATGCGCGTGCCTATGAAGTAAGGCAAATGAATAATACTAAATGGCTCAGGTCAGTCTGGAATGAAATTTCAGACCAGGTACATGTTGATAAAATTTACCTCGAGACTCACAGAGATCTTATTCTTGTAAGCGATAGCACGATAGAAGCTGCAAAGCAATTTTTCAAAAGCAGGGGAGTAAAGACTGCCGGTGGTATCACACTTACAGTAAATGAAATGAACAGGTTCGAGACATTCTGCTATTCAAATCCGGAACACCGAAAGAAGATAAAGGAAATTGTAGAGTTTACAGCAAAACATTTTGATGAGATCATTCTTGATGATTTTTTCTTCACAGACTGTAAATGTCCGTTATGCATAAAAGAAAAGGGTAATCGTTCATGGACACAGTTCAGGCTGGAGCAGATGACCAAGGCAGCCCGGGAGCTTATAATTGATCCCGCTAAAAAAGTTAATCCCAATGTTAAAATAGTAGTGAAATATCCCAACTGGTACGAACATTTCCAGGCACTGGGCTTTAACCTTGAGACTGAACCGGCAATGTTTGACGGGATTTATACCGGAACTGAAACCCGCGATCCGGATGCTCCCGGACAACACCTTCAGCAGTATGAAAGTTATCTTGTATTCAGGTACTTCGAAAATCTTAAGCCAGGTGGAAACGGTGGAGGTTGGGTAGATACAGGCGGAATGCCTTATATCGATCGTTATGCCGAGCAATTGTGGCTTACCCTTTTCGCCAAAGCACCTGAGATTACATTATTCGATTTCAGGCAGCTGCAACGGCCGGTAAGTTATAGGGACCGTTCAGCATGGCAGGATATCAAGCCCAGCTTTGATTTCGACGAGATGATGAAGCCTGTAAAAAAAGCTGACGGGAGTACCGTCAAAGCCACCACAATAGCAAGGGCCGCCGGATATACATTTGAGACAGTTGACGGTTTCCTGGGTAAACTCGGTAATCCCATTGGTATTATGAGCTATAAACCATTTCATTCCTATGGAGAGGACTTTCTTCAGAACTATATGGGCATGATTGGCGTTCCGATGAATATTGTTCCCTACTTCCCGGATACCGGTAAAATGATATTTCTGACAGAGACCGCAAGCTTTGATACGGGCATTGTAAAAAAGATAGAAAACAGGTTGATGGCAGGCAAAGATGTTACAATAACTTCAGGCTTGCTTAAAGCCTTGCAGGGAAAAGGAATAGGAGATATAGTAGAGCTGCAGACATCTGACAGGAAAGCTCTTGTAAAAGATTTCTCGACAGGATGGAGAGGGTCGTACCAATCTGAAAAATCAATTCTTATCCCACAGATACAATACTTTACAAACGATTCCTGGGAAGATATCACAAGTCTTGACGGAGCAGCAGGATGGCCAATACTGTTGCAATCGAGATATGCTAATGCATCTTTGTTTGTCCTTACGATTCCTGATAACCCTGCAGACCTGTATCGGCTGCCGGAAGGTGTTCTGAACAGAATAAGGGATGTACTTACAGGTCAGGATCTCAGATTCACTATTGAAGCACCTTCAAAGGTCAGTCTCTTTGTTTATGACAATAATTCCTTTATCGTTGAATCGTTTTTGCCCGAAGAGACAATCGTCAGGGTCATTGCCGGTCCGGGAGTAACTGCAATAACGGATCTGCAGACGAAGGATGTAATTAATAGGGGGGGGGAAAGTACTTCAAGAATATGGGGAAGGGATGCCGTAGACAAAGCTTATTTCGATATTATTGTGAAACCTCATAGTTACAGGGTTTTTACAGCTGAATGACAATAACCCGGCGAGAGATGAATATAATAAATATTAATTCACATATTATAATGAAAACTAATAAGGTACAAACTTCGTATTGGATTGTATCCTTTGTCTTTGCTCTGTTACCATTGTTTTTATACAATTGTACGGACGAAAATACAACACAGGATTATTCAGGTTCGATACGTATTGATCAGCTGGGATATTATCCCGGTGCACCGAAATTTGCAGCTGTTACTGATAAAGATGCATCATCGTTCAGTATCGTTGACGCAGCAACCGGCAAAAAGGTATTTACTTCGGAATTAACCGGACCTCTTAAGTCTGAATATTCACCGAATGAAACCATGATGGCTGATTTTTCAGCATTTCAGACACCGGGCAGTTACCGACTTTCTATACCAGGGAAGGGCGAATCATATGAATTCAGGATTGGCAACGGAATCTTTACCGGTCTTACAAAGGGACTGATAAAAGGTTACTATTTCCAGAGGATGTCTATACCTTTGCTCCCTGAATACGCAGGCAAATGGAGTCGCCCAGAAGGTCACCCTGATACTGCTGTTATAGTTCATCCGGCAGCAGCACTGCCCGGACGACCGGCCGGTACTGTTATCTCCTGTCCCCGTGGCTGGTATGATGCAGGCGATTATAACAAGTACATTGTTAACAGCGGAATTACAATGGGAACATTGCTGTCTCTGTATGAAGACTTTCCGTCATATTGTGATACCCTTTCACTTAATATCCCGGAGAGCCGTGATAATGTTCCTGATCTGCTGAATGAAATTTTATGGAACCTGCGGTGGATGTTTACAATGCAGGATCCTAAAGGTGGAGGAGTGTATAATAAGGTTACTACTGCTGCATTCTCCGATTTTGTTATGCCTGACAAAGACACAGCAAAAAGATATGTGGTGCCGGTTAGTACACCGGCTACACTCGATTTTGCGGCAGTAATGGCACAGGCAGGAAGAATTTTTAAGCAATTTCCACATGAACTTCCTGGTTTGTCCGATTCATGCATTGCAGCGGCTAAAAGAGCATGGCGATGGGCCGAGAAGAATCCCGATGTCAGTTATGACCAGAATAAAATGAATAAGGAATTCAAACCGGAAGTAACGACAGGTGCTTACGGAGATAATGATTTTAGCGACGAATTTATATGGGCTGCATCTGAACTGTACATAACAACAGGTGATGTGAGTTATTACAATGCAGTGAATATTTTACCTGATGATAAGATGCCTCTTCCCTCATGGGGTGATGTGCGTTTACTGGGATATTATACCCTCGCAGGACATTCTGACATGATGTCGGGTAAACCAGCAAGTGATTATAAAATAATAAAAGAAAGGATCATGAAAGATGCCAATGGCCTGGCCGATGGTATTAACAGGATGCCATACAGGTCAGTTATGGGAAAATCACCCCACGACTTTGTTTGGGGCAGTAACTCGGTTGCTGCCAACGAAGGCGTTCTCCTAATCAAGGCATACAGGCTTACAGGTGATAAGAAGTACGCTGACCTGGCACTTGGTACCCTCGATTATATCATGGGACGCAATGCCACAGGCTATAGCTTTGTGACAGGTTTTGGTACTATCACTCCGATGCATCCTCACCACAGGCCGTCTGAAGCAGATGATGTTGAAGATCCGGTTCCGGGCTTGCTTGTAGGTGGTCCCAATCCGGGACAACAGGACGGATGCAAAACATATCCATCAAAGATACCTGATGAATCATATACCGATACTGTATGCTCTTATGCATCAAATGAGATTGCAATTAACTGGAACGCTCCTGCAGCTTATCTTGCCGGTGCACTTGATGCTTTAATGAGAGAATCCAGATGATAAAGTGAAAAAATTAATTAACCATGAAATTTCAATGAATATAAAATAAAAACGGATGAAAAAAACACTATTATTATCATTAACCCTGGTTGTAACGGCTTTGATATTTACAGCCTGCAATCAATCAGTAAAAAACAAGGATATGGTTACGAAGGAAGTATTCGGGTCTCACGACGGGAAAGAGGTTTACCTATTTACTCTTACAAATAAAGAAGGTAATGTTGTCAAGTTAACAAATTATGGTGCCAAGATAAACTGGATTGAAGTACCTGACCGGAATGGCAAAAAGGAGAACATCACATTTGGTTATGATACATTTGAAGAAACAGAGAAAGGAGATATGTCATTCGGCTCTACTGTAGGCAGATATGCCAACAGAATAGCTAACGGGACTTTTACTCTCAATGGTATTGTGTACCATACACCTAAGAATGACGGTCCCAATACTCTTCATGGAGGACCTCTGGGATGGCACAGTGTTGTGTGGGATGCCGAAATTATAAAAGACAGTAAATATCCTGCTGTGAAATTCAGCTATATAAGTCCTGATATGGAAGAAGGCTTTCCGGGTACGGTGCATGCTTCAGTACTTTATACCTGGACAGATAATAATGAAATAAAAATGGACTATACTGCCACAACGGATCAAGAAACAGTTATAAATCTTACCAATCATGCATATTTCAACCTGCATGGAGTAGGCAACGGTGATATTCTCGATCATGTTCTTACTCTCAGAGCCTCAGCTTTTACCCCTGTTGATTCGGTTATGATTCCTACGGGTGAGATCAGACCCGTGGCAGGAACGCCATTCGACTTTACAACACCACATACTATCGGAGAAAGAATAGGGGAAGATTATAAACAACTGGTACTAGGCAGGGGATATGATCATAATTTTGTACTTGATAATAAGGAAGATGTTGATGTAACACTATATGACCCTGTTAGCGGACGTATGCTGGAAGTGCTTACTGATCAGCCTGGTATGCAGCTATATACAGGTAACTTCCTCGACGGTTCACAGAAGGGACACGGCGGCATTGTATACAAATACAGAACCGGAATGTGTCTTGAATCGGGGCATTATCCTGATAGTCCAAACCATCCGGATTTCCCATCAACGGTTCTTTACCCAGGTGATACTTATAAAACAACAACGATATACAGGTTCTCCGTTAAGGAATAAAAACAACAGGTCGTCTTAACAGATGGTATTTTTATCCTCCGCACTCTAAAGAGGTATTAATATCTTTTGTTAAACAAGTCTCCCCAGGGAGATTTAGTGATAAAATTTTAGAGGAGGATTCTTTTGAGACAGACTGTATTCAGGTTAATAAATATGCAGAATTCAGGGAAGATTAACATTTTTTAAACCTTCTGTTTTCGTTTTCTGTATAAATAACTTTTATTTTGAAGGTTAATCTTATTTATTTTATCAATCATTTAACTAAATAAATGTTTATTTTTATCAGATTATAATCCGGGGGGATGGGCAAAATCGTTTTGAAAAATTTCATATCTTATCATATTAACTGACTTACTATATTAAAATTAACACCAAATGACTACAACAAGAAGAGTATTTTTAAAAAACACTGCAATTACAACGGCAGGGTTGGCTCTTGTACCTACATTGTCGGGTGCATTGACAGGATGTGCGCCGACAGACAAGATCAACGTTGGCCTTATAGGATGTAATGGGCAGGGTTTTGTCGATCTGGCTGAGTTCTTAAAACATCCTGAAGTAGAATGCGTGGCTTTGTGCGATGTTGATGAAAACGTACTTAACCGCAGGGCTGCCGACGTTGAGAAAATGAGAGGAGCCAAACCCGCTAATTTATACAAGGATTGGCGCGACCTTATTGATAATAAAGATATTGACGCAGTAATTGTGGGGACACCGGATCACTGGCATTGCATGATGATGGTTGGTGCCGCACAGGCAGGCAAGGATGTATACTGTGAGAAACCTCTTGGCAGAACTATTGAGGAATGTAATGTAATGGAAGCAGCTGCTAAGAAATATAAGACTGTTGTCCAGGTAGGTCAATGGCAGCGCAGTGATCCTCACTGGCAGGATGCAATGAACTTTGTTCATTCAGGCAAGCTTGGTAAAATAAGGCTTGTCAGGGTATTCTCATACCAGGGATGGATGTCTTCAGTGCCTGTTCTACCTGATGAACCGACACCTCCCGGAGTTGATTATGATATGTGGCTGGGACCTGCACCAAGCAGACCATTTAATAAAAACCGCTTTCACTTTACTTTCAGATGGTTCTATGATTATGCCGGAGGTCTGATGACCGACTGGGGTGTTCACCTTCTCGATTATGCTCTGTATGGGATGAATGTTACTACTCCCAAGGGAGTTATGGCTATGGGTGGTAAATATGGTTATCCTCACGATGCAGAGGAATGGCCCGACAGCCTGCAGGCTCTTTACCAGTTCGACGGCTTTAATGTTCTCTGGGATCATGCTATCGGTATTAACGACGGAGCTTACGGACGTAACCATGGTCTTGGTTTTGTCGGAGAAAATGGTACACTTGTTGTTAATCGCGACGGATGGGAAGTTATACCCGAGAAAGTGGGAGGTAAAGACAGGATGGAAGCAGTACCTTATAAAAAAGGGACAGGTGAAGGTTTGAAAAATCATGTTCAGAATTTCCTCGACTGTATGAGAAAACGCGATCCTAATACAAATGCAAGCATTGAGATAGGTAGCACAATTGCTAAATTCTGTCATTTGGGTAATATTGCTTACCGTACAGGAGAAAAACTTGTCTGGGACGGGACCAAATTTACAAACAGCTCTGCTGCAAATGATTACCTGGTTCCTGATTACAGGGGACCCTGGGAGCTTCCAACAGTCTGATTTCATATCTTACTAATACTGACCCCCTGTCAACCTTTATTTTTTTGGTTAACAGGGGGTCTCCTTTTTATTTTATTAGTATATTACATTCATGGTAAACCTGACATAACACTTCAATCCTCATTATCATGAAAAAATCCAGAATCTTATATTTTCCTGCATTTCTTCTCCTTGTTGTAGCATGCGGGCCAAAAGAAGTACAACCCCAACCGCTGAGCCTTAACCCCGATAATCCCCATTATTTCTTGTTCAGGGGAAGACCTGAGGTTCTTATTGGCTCTACAGAGCACTATGGAGCCGTTCTTAATCTCGATTTCGACTATGTGAAATACCTTAATGAACTTGATTCATGCGGGCTGAATGTGACAAGAACATTTTCTGGCTCATATGTAGAACCATTCGGTGCTTTCGGGATTCTTAGAAACACTCTGGCCCCCGCTCCCGGAAGATATATTTGCCCATGGGCCAGGAGCGAAGTACCAGGCTATGCAAATGGCGGTAATAAATTCGACCTGGATAAATGGGACGAAAATTATTTTACACGACTGAAAGATTTTGTGACCCAGGCAGGCAACAGAGGAATAATAGTTGAACTCGACCTTTTTTCAAATTACTATGATTCATTAAAGTGGAACCTGTGCCCCATGAACATAAGAAATAATATTAATAATGTGGGCGATTACAACGAACATAATGCTGTGCTCTCAGTCGATCATACCGATCTTTTAAGCGTTGAAGAAAAGATGGTAAAAAAGATTATT
>Ga0102950_1000255_pt1 | contig 13956 bp, 8 predicted proteins | sample SalPon2A_B_D2_MG_FD_78505 | JGI IMG/M metagenome (GOLD analysis project Ga0102950, IMG submission 78505) | Soil microbial communities from South San Francisco under conditions of wetland restoration - Salt Pond MetaG R2A_B_D2_MG | ecosystem: Environmental > Terrestrial > Soil > Wetlands | place...
AGCTCTGGCGTGACGGCAGGGATGCATGACCGGGGCCACTGGGAAGCGCCCAAGTCAAGCTCAACGCGATCACGTTACGAAGGATAAGTGCATCGTTCCCGGTACCCAGCACGCCGCGTTGACGGTTGTAGTTGTAGGTCAGGGCCATCGACCAGTCCCGTGCGAACCAGTAGCGTCCAGTCAGGCCGAGACTGTAAGACTTGGCCTCCTGGCTACCCTGGGATACACGGTAATAAACGGGCTCCAGGCTAAAACTCCATCGTGGCGCCAGATGGAAGCCGAAGGTCGCAACCCAGGCATGGGTGTCATACAGACCGGCCTGTCCGGCCATGGTCAACTGGCTGCGCGTATATGCGAAAACTTGGGAAGTGTGCTGAGTATCGTGACTGATTGCGGCATAGACATCGGCCACAGTACGGCCGTCGGTATCACGCGGGCCGGCCACCAGGAACAGCGCAGTCTGCCTGGAAACATTGTGCCTCCAACCAAGCGTGAAAACACGCGACATGGGACTGGTTCCGGTACTGAAATCAAACCAATACGTCTGGTATTGCATCGACAGTTGATCGCGGCGGGTCAAGTCGTAAATCATGGCCGCGGAACCTGTGGATATATAACTTGTGACCCCGCCGGCGACATGTTCACGCGCGCGGTCGTAAAAGAACCTTGTGTAAATCCTCGGGCTGATCTGGTATCTGGCGGTCGGGCGTACGGAAATCCGGGTCGCCCGCGTTCGCGTGAGTTGCAGGCCGCTTACCGGTGCCAATTCACCCGGATAGTAGGTCTCCAGGTAATTTGCGGAGAGCCCTCCCCTGAACCGGTTGGTGAAAGCGTAGGTGCCACCGACCAATCCCGACTGGCGCGTCTGCCAGGAATTCAGATCGGAATGCCTGGAATAGCGTTCAGAATCAAAGGTGTACAGGAAATTCAAGGTGCTCCGGTCGGAGCGATAGGCCACGCCGATCCCCGGGCTCAGACGCAGGATGCTATCGCTTTCCCGCTGATCGGGAGAGGCGAATATATTGCTGTCGTAAACCGTTTCCAACGATACGTAGGGAGTCACCACCAGTCCCGATTCAGGGGACAATGCAGCGGACTGGACGGAATCACCCTGGGCCATCGCAGGTTTTGCGTCCATAAAACCACCGGCAGAAATGGCCACCACGGTGAGCACGACGGCCAACCTTCGGTGCCGGAAAAAACCGCGAAACAACGGCGTGGCCGGTAACACCGCCTGGGTTTTACATCCCTTGTCTGCCATGGCCATGCACCTATAGCTGCGATCCGACTGGGCTGCCTCCGCCATTTCATGATGACGTCCCCTCCCCCTGCGCAGGCATACACGTCTCACAACCGGGGTGTTGTTATTACCCCATTTATACGAGCGTGATGACAATCAGGTGATCACCCGGTTCGGGCGACGGCGAACGCTTGCAGAAGCAAGGTTTATTGTCGATTAGTTGCCGGGCCCCTATTGCACCTCGGCAATGAGGGATCAGTCAGACAGCGGGTGATGCCGGATCAATTTTCATTCAATGACGGTCGTGGAAGACGAGTAACCGGCGATTCAGCGGATCACAGACATAGGCCTTGCTCCGCGATCGGTAACGCCGCAATGGAACCCCGTGCCGCTTCAAAGATATCCACCGGCTGGAGCCGTTTGCCGTTTTTCAGGGCTACAACCGTAAGGGTCGTGCCATGGGCCGCCGGCACATAAAAATGCTGCAGGCGCGGATTCCAGGCAATGATGTCAACACCGCTGCCGGTTCTCGCGCTCGCCGGCACCGCCCCGTGACGGGCCAGATTCAAGGCAACGGCCATGCCCTCCGCGCAGCCTACGAACAGCAAATCGTGCTTGGGTGAAAGGGCCAGTCCCCATGGATCACAATAGCCATCTCTCCAGCGGCGGACGATCTTGCGCGTCCTTACGTTGATCACGAGCGTGCGCCGCTTCCGCAGGTTTGTGTATGCACGTCCCGATCAAGTATCCACCACCAGCTATTCCGGTCCGCCTTTCACCGGGATTTTTCCGACCCGATGCAATATCGGACGGGGCGAACTCAGGACCGGCTCAAAAACCTGGATCTGCTGCGTCTTCGGTGCGGGAGCCCAGATCTGGTCCACCGATTTCACGTACCGCACGCAATCGGGCCGCGAAGCCAGATGGACGCGGCTGACCACCATGCCGCTGTCCAGAGCGACGACTGCAAGCGACTGTGCATCATGATCGCTGGCCAGCAGGTAAACGTCCAGATGGGCGGGGGAAGTCGTTCCAACGTCGTGCCCCCGTCGCGGTTCGCTTGGTGGCAGAACGCGCAATGAACGGGTCACGGTGTTGTGTTTCGGAGCGATCAGAAACACGTTGCCTGAAATACCGTTCGGACCGACAATACGATCCAGTGCGGAAACGTATCTCATGTCATTAAATCCGGCATGTGGGTTCACGCCGGGCAACGCCAACGGATTCGTGGTTTTCGGAGTTGCAGCGCAGGCCGTACAGAAATACACCGCAAGGACTAGCGTCGAGTCGGGGCGCAGGTGATGATTTCCATAACGGACGGGAATTAATCATGCGAACTCATGCAGAAGTTTAACGCTTACGGATTCTCCGGGTATTCCCACCTGGCACCTCGGTGAAAAATATTTAATCTCGGGTATCGGCAAATAAAAAGGCCGGCATGAACCCTTTCATGCCGGCCTTGAAAGTTCAAGCAGCTGCTTACAAGAGTTTCTTCGCATTATCCATGGCCTGCTGCAACCGGTGTTCACCGGCCTGAGCCTGGCCATTGAGATAACGGAAAACCGCGTATTGGGCGGGAGTCGGCCTGACATAGGCCATACCGATGTCCGTCTGCAGGTAAGCGAGCAGGCTGTGCAGACGCGGCTCACGGAGCAGATCGCCTTCGCTGGAATGGATGTTCATCTGCACCAGAGTGTTGATTTCCCGATCAAGCTCGCCCAGCGCTTGCTGCCCGGCTGACTTCTCGACGTTGTGGTTCTTCAGGGCTTTCTGCAGCCGATCCCGCACATCCATCGCGGCATTGATGTTCTTGTCCAGCGCATCGAGAACCCCATGGATCTTGAGCTGCAAATCCCGGCTCGCCTCGAGGTCCCCCTGCGTACTCTGGATACGCGGGTCGAGGGCGACCTTGAAGGTCTGCGTCGTCTTGTGCCCCGCATAGTCGAATACCACGTGATACGTACCGGGCGCTACCTGCGGCCCGTAGACATACGGCGCCAAGCCACCTGCAGCCTCGGGCGGATAGAAATCCTTGACCCGGGTGGCGTCCGGATAGCGCAGGTTCCACTGGAAGCGGTTCATGCCCGGCTCGATGGCCGTCAGCTTCTTCTCGGCCAACAACTGTTTCTGCTGTGGCGTCATATCGCTCTTGTCGACTTTTTTGTGCGACTTGTGCTTGAGATGCAGGGTGAAGCTGCGAATCAACTTGCCCTTGTCATCCGTGAAACTCAGGCTGACCGGCGTCTTGCCATCGTAATTCTTGGGCACGTGTAAAAACACGGTTGCCCCGAATGGCGGGTTCTTGCCCGCAGTACCATCCGGGTAACCGGAAGTTCCGTAGGACTGGGTCAACCATGCGGTCTCGGGTGCGAACACCATAGCCTGATCGGCATTCAATCCGGAATGGCGGGTCAGCTGCTCGAGCAACTTGAGGTTGTCGAGCACCCAGAACGCACGGCCGTGGGTCGCTATTACCACGCTGCCCTGGCGATTGTTGATGGCCACGCCCCGGACCTGGACCTTGGGCAGGTTGAGTCCGAGCGGCTGCCAATCGCCACCGCCGTTCAGGCTGACGTAGACCGTATTCTTTGTGCCCAGGAAGAGCAGCTTCGGATCCTTGGGATCCTGCGTCACATGGAATGCGTACTGGCGGTCGGGTAGTCCGCGGGTAATGCGCGTCCAGTGCCGACCGTAGTCCGTCGTCTTGAATACGTAGGGCTTGAAGTCGTCCCACATGTAACGGCGCGCGGTCAGATACGCCGTGCCTTTATGCACATATGAGGGTTGGATCGAGCTGATGTTCGCCCACTTGGGCAGCGCCGCGGGGCGCACTTCGCGCCAATGCTTGCCGCCGTCGGTAGTGACGTGCACGAGCCCGTCATCGGAACCCGCCCAGATAATATCGTTATCCAGCGAGGAGACCGCCAGTGACGAAATTCCCGGGTAGATCTCGGCGCCCGATTGGTCGAGATCGATCGGCCCGCCGGTCGGTTCCTCGGTACGTGGATTATTGCGGGTGAGATCCGGGCTGATCGTTTTCCAGGTGCGCCCGTAATCATCGCTTCTCATGACATACTGCGAGCCAATGAGAAGCTCCTTTGGATTCGCGGGCGAGAACAGAATCGGATGCGTCCAGCCGAAGCGGTATCTCAGCTCCCCCGATGACGCACCATCCTTGTAGTTGGGCCAAGGACTGACGCTCTGATACTGCTCCGTATCCATGTCGTACTTGACGAAGATGCTGTAGTACCCGCTGCCGTAATTGATCTTCGGGTTGTCGGGCTGGGGCACCACCCAGGTACTTTCACCGAACGCCGTCCGCTTCCAGGCGCTCAGGGGGATACCTCCAGCCGCCGTAGCGCTGGGTCCTTGGAATGCGCCCTCGTCCTGCTGCGCCCCATAGATATGGAACGGGAACTGGTTATCCAGGTTCACGCTGTAGTACTGGCCGGTCGGCTGGTTGTGCTCGGTGCTCCAGGTCTTGCCGCCATCCACCGACACGGTCGCGCCTCCGTCATTGCCTTCCAGCAGGATTTTCGGATTATTGGGATTGATCCAGACGATGTGGTTGTCGCCATGGTGCGTGTGCAGTTCCTTGAACTTCTTGCCGCCGTCATGTGAGACGAACAGGGCATCGACCTGAGGCATATAGACGATGTCGGGATCGGTCGGGTCGACGAAGATGGCCATGTAGTAGAAAGCCCGCTGACGCAGCTTCCACTGATCGTTGACACGCTTGAAGGTCTTGCCGCCGTCGGTCGACTTGAACACTCCACCTTGCTTTGCCTGAATCGTGGCATAGACGATCTGCGGGTTGCTGGCCGCCACCGCCAGGCCGATCTTTCCGATTACCCCCTTGGGCAAGCCATCATGGTGCGTGATGTTCTTCCAGTGCTTGCCTCCGTCCGTGGTCTTGTAAATGCCGCTGCCCGGGCCGCCGCTCATCAGTTTCCACGGCTTGCGATAGGCCTGCCAAGCCGCCGCATAGAGCACGTTGGGGTTCTTCGGATCCATGACCAGATCAACCACGCCGGTCTTGTCATTCACGAACAGGATCTTGTGCCAGGTCTTGCCGCCATCCGTACTCTTGAATACGCCGCGGTGCGGGCCCGGCACGAACACATGCCCCATCGAGGCGGCATAGACGATGTCGGGGTTCTTCGGATCCACCACCAGACTCATGGTGGTATGCGTGTCCTTGAGCCCGGCATAGTGCCAGGTTTTCCCGCCGTCAGTGGTCTTGAAAATGCCATCGCCCGTGATCATGTCACCGCGGATATCACTTTCACCGGTACCGGCGTAAATCACCTTGGGATTGGAAGGCGCCACGGCAATCGCGCCGATGCTGTTGCTGGAGCTGGGCCAGCCGTCACTGATGTTTTTCCAGGTGTTGCCGTAGTTGGTGCTCTTCCAGACGCCACCGTCCACAGCACCCATGTAGAACAGGTCGGGCTTGCTGGCCACGCCGTCCACGGCCACCACGCGACCGCCGATATAGGGGCCGACATTACGCCAGTGCAGCTTGCTCATCAGGGTCTGGGCGGTGACGGTGTCCGCATTGGCTAGGACAGGCGACAGGCAGAGCGCTGCCAGCACCACCAGACTCATGGTACCCAGATGTTTACGTAAACCAAAAGAACCGGAATTGCATCTCATCGTATGCTCCTTATAACTAAGTCGCATTCGACGCCATACCCTATGCTCCCCACCCTCCCTTGTTTTTGATGGGCCTCGCCGCGCAGTGGCGACAAAGTCTTGTCCGGGTCAGAGGCCGGCGTAACCGGAATGCGGAAAATCCAACCGCACCGATCATAGCGCCTTGGGACAGGAATGCCAAGCGGTCCGCCGCACCGCCTCGTTCGCGCAATCCCCAAAAGCGAAAGCAGGCCGGTCCTATGCGAGGTTGAACCTGTTCCGGGCCTCGGCGACAATCCGTTCCGAGATCTCTACACACGGATCGCGCAGATTCCTAGAACCCGCTTCCGTGGTGATTCTCGGCGACCAGTTGCAACCCTCCGAGTCGGGCGTCCGCAGCCTCGCTATGCTCGTGACCCGATAGTGATTGCACTCTTGGAATTTGTGGAATTCGCCTTCCAGGTACGCTAGTAAAGCTTCCTCGCTTATGATCTCCCGGCCCATAATTCCTTCCACGTGCCCAGAACATGGCCAGTATAGCCAGAGTGCCGCGGGGCCTGATGACCAGGGTCACGGTTACGCCAATTTGCCGTTTATCGCGAGATCGATATATATTGGCTCGACCTGCAACTGAAGGCAATACAGAAGTTTGCGGTGTATGCCTGCACCGGACATTATCCGTGCATGGGGGCAATGCCCATGCAGACCAGGCTTGCGGGCGCCCGGGTGCTGCCGTCTCGGCCGAACGAATAATCTAGCGTTACCCTCCACAAATGCACTTGGGGAGAGCCATATGACAAACACGATAGAACTGCTCGGGACAATTGGGGAAAACGCACCCCTGCGCCAGGCGGGTCCGGAAAATCTGGCTGCCCGGGATGCCAGCAAGGCGCTCCAGCGGGCAGCATCCTTGGGGGGAAGCGGCTATCTCACTCAGGGACTTGGCTACAGGGCACTGCAGAACCCGAATCACGTCAGTCAGGCAACCCCAGGGCGAGAGGACATTGAATCTGGCGGAGACGATGTGGAGAGCACGATGACATGGGACCGGAGAGGGAGGACGAAAACAAGGACGCCTGATCTCGGATCCCCAAGCTCATAGGCGTCTCGATGGGACGCCGTATCCTTATTAATATTTGCAAGGGCGCCGTCTTGGGCGGGGCGTGTCTGTGCCTCTTTGCGAGCGGCGTAGCGGCAGCCGCTCCCTCCAAAGCCACATACTCGAATCTGTTGACGCGGGCCGAGGCCTACAAGACGGCCGACCATGAACAGTTTCTGCGGGTGCTGGCACAACTCAGGAAGCAGGAGGACCGGCTTCCGCCGGCACAGAAATGGCATCTTCGGTTCCTGGTTGCCTGGCAAGACGCCTTTGCGGGCAAACTGGACAAAGCTGATCCAATCGTGCACGACATCATTGCCCATTCGCATGACAAGCCCCTGGTCATAAGGGCAAAAGCCCTGCTTATCAATATCCTCAGCCGTAACTATCACTACGAAAAAGCCTTTATGCTCGCCAATGGGTTGATGGCGCAATTGCCCCGGGTCAAGGATGCCAGGGCACGTGCGGATTCCTTGCGCTCCATCGTGCAGATGCTTGGCCTGGCAGGACAATATGGCAAGGCCTTGGACTATGCGAAGCAACTGCAAGCCGCGCGGGTGCCGGGCGAAAGCCGGTGCCCGGCCTATGCATACGAGATAAATGCGCTATCTAGTGCCAACAGACTATCTTCGGAGAGTCGCAGGCTGCGCAACGGCATCGAGGTGTGCATTGCCGACAAACAGTTGGTCTACGCCAATACTCTGCGGCTGGATAAGGCCTCTTTGCTGAATGACGAGGGTCACTCGACTCAGGCGATAGCGTTGCTCCACCAGATAGCCCCCAGCATCCGCCGGAACAACTTCGAGCCACACGTCGCATCCATGCATGCCGCCCTGGCGCGAGCGTACCTGGCCAAGGGGAACGACATTGCGGCAAAAAAATCGGCACTCGCCGCTCTGGCGGTCAACAAGAACAGCGGGTCTACCTGGCCCTCACAAGCCGCTTACAAAGTGCTCTACCAGGTCGAAAAGAATCTTGGTCACGACGCCGCAGCCCTTTCCTATTATGAGAAATACGTGGCTCTCAGTAACGAGGCCACGAACAATACCAAAGCGAGCGCGTTGGCCTACCAGATGGTCAAGCAACAAGTCCTTGCCAAGAAACTCAAGTTGGATGCCCTCACCAAGAAGAACCGCATTCTCAAGCTGCGCCAGGCCCTTGCCGAAAAGGCTGCGGAAAACGGTCGCTTGTACACCGCGTTGCTGCTCATCGTCCTTATTGTTATCGTTATGTGGCTGTACCGTCTCAAGCACTCGCAATTGCGCTTCCGGCGCATGGCCCGCCATGACGATCTGACGGAAACCTTCAACCGCCAGCACTTCCTCGATCAAGCCAAAAGGCTCCTCAAGCGGCTATCCAAGGCGGAAGCCGACGCCTGCCTGATCATCATGGACCTAGATCACTTCAAGCGGATCAATGACCTCTATGGACACATCGCAGGCGACGATGTGCTCAAGCACGTCGTTGAAATAAGCCGCAGGGAATTGCGCACTTCGGATGTGTTCGGCCGCCTGGGTGGCGAGGAATTCGGCATTCTGATGCCAGGCTGCTCAAGCGCCCAGGGCGCCGAAATCGGCGAGCGTATCCGCCGCGCCCTGGCCACTACACCGATAGAGCTTAACGCGAGGGATGCGGTCACCGTCTCCGCCAGCTTTGGCTTGTCTTGCACCAGCATCTCCGGTTACGTATTGGTTCAACTTCTCATCGATGCCGATGCGGCTCTCTATGTAGCAAAGCGAAGCGGGCGCAACCGGCTCATTGTGGGTACCGGCAAAGAGGCAAGATTCATAGCCCCGGATCGCGGCATCTCCTCGACGTCTCCACCACTGAGTGAACAATGACCCACTCCCCGAACCAGGAAGCGCCTCCTGTCGACGAAGCGATTCCCGACCGGCACCGGGTACCCCCAGGTTCTGGCGAAGGTCTTGGGGTTGGATCACCCACTGGAGCACGAAGTAATCGTCTACCGTTGCGCGATGCTGCCGATCAAGAAGCCACGGATACGCCGCATGGCCCTCGGGGATCTCGTCGACAACGACATCCCCTCGGAAGAAACCGTAATCGTGCCGCCCGCCGCTCCAGCGCGGCCCAACCACGCCGTCAGAAAGCGGCTTGCGGACCTGGACCAGGCCGGGAGAGCCGCCCATCCAAGATGGCGGGAATCCTGCTAACAACCGGAACGCCTCGGAAATTTGCCGTTGAAGCGTAGCAAGCGAAGTCCGGATTGGACGCACCCGGAGCACAGGAACCGGAGTGTACATACCGGGTACATGAGGATTCCGAGCACCGGACGCGTTCAATCCGGCGAGCGTAGCAGCTTCAACGGCAAATTTGGCGGAGAGGGAGGGATTCGAACCCCCGGACCCCGCAAGGGGTCTCTCGATTTCGAGTCGAGCCCGTTCGACCACTCCGGCACCTCTCCGCACGCCCGGTCGGCGGCCCCGGCAATCCGGGGCAAAAACAGCCTGCGGGCTGCGCAGCATACCAAAGATTCGTGCATTTAGGCCAAAAATCGACTAAAATAGTGAATATTCGCCGTACCCTCGGTGTCGAATCCCACGTGAAAGCGCTTATACAACGTCTAGCCGGACGATGCCTCTCATGGCACCTGACCGGTAATGTGCTAAAGATCGCCACGGTCGGAACGGCCATGGCGATTCTGGCGACGTGCGCCTATTCACCTTCAAACCTGAGTCGTATACAGCGAACCGGTACCCTGGTAGTCGCGACCCCGAACAGCCCCACGACCTACTACCTGGGACCCTATGGTGCGACGGGCCCCGATTACGACCTGGCCACCGGCCTGGCCCGTTCCCTGGGCGTAAAACTCAAGATCCTAGAAGTCGCCAATGGCTATGACGCGCTCGAAGCCGTCAAACAGGGGGGCGCCGATATCGCGGCGCCTGGCGTAGCCGTCAAGGCCGGCCAGTACCCGCACCTGCGTTTTGCCCCGCCCTACCAGATGGTGTCCCGCCTGGTCATCTACCGCACCGGCGAAGCGGCACCGGCGGATATGGCGGATCTGACTCATGACGAGTTTGCGCTGACGGTCGCCCCCGAGTATGCCCCCCTCATGCAGCGCCTCAAGGCCGCCGACGGCGATCTGCACTGGAAAGTGTCACAGGGCAGCGGCCCGGATGATCTGCTCGTCGCCCTGGCGCAAGGTCATATCAATTACACGATCGTTAACGAGAACGAGTTTCGCATCAGCCGGCGCTTTTACCCGCAGTTGCGGGTGGCCTTCAAGATCGGGAATCCGGAGCCCATCGCGTGGGCCGTGGCACGCCGGACCGACTCGACGCTTTACCAGGCGGTGACGGCCTATTTCGCGCATTCCGAGGCTTCCCACCAGGTCGCGGCGGTGCTGCATCGCTACTATGGCGATCTGGATGCCTACGACCAGACGAATACGCAGCTTTTCCTCAATGACGTAGGCAGCCGCCTGCCCGATTACGTTAGCAGTTTCAACCGCGCCGCCGCGGTGACCGGCCTCTCCTGGCAGTTGCTGGCCGCAGTGGGCTATCAGGAGTCGCACTGGGACCCGGGCGCAATTTCACCCACCGGCGTGCGCGGCATCATGATGCTGACCTCACCGACGGCAACCCGGCTGGGCATACACAATCGCGAGAACCCGCACTTGAGCATCATCGGCGGGGCCCGCTACCTGGCGATGATGCTGCGCAAGCTGCCGGCCAGCATCCAGGATCCGGACCGGCTGTGGATGGCCCTGGCCGCCTACAACGTCGGCTATGGTCACGTGATGGACGCGCGTCGGATAGTCGCGAAAGAAGGCGGTAATCCGAATAGCTGGGCCGCTGTCCGGAAGATCCTGCCGCTGCTCAACCAGAGGCGCTACTACCGTCACACCCAGTTCGGCTATGCCAACGGCATGCAGGCCGTACAGTATGTGGCCCACATCAAGGACTATTACCACGTATTGATGTGGCGCACCGCGCAGAACAGCCTGCCGGCCAAGGTCGTGGACCCCCTGCAGGCCTCGGACAGCCAGCCGGTTTCCCAATAAACACGGCCGAAAATCCACTATAAATCCAGCTGGACCGCGGAGGCGCCCTCAGCGTCGGGCGCGGAAAAAGTCCTGCAGCAAAGCGGCGCATGCCTCCGCCTCGACACCGCCGGTCCAGGCGGCGCGATGATTCAGCGCCGGATGATCGAGTAATTCGAAAACAGTCTGAACGGCCCCGGCCCGCGGGTCGGATGCGCCGAATACAACCCTTTCCACCCGGGCCTGGACGATCGCCCCCACGCACATGATGCAGGGTTCCAGCGTGACGTACAGCGTGACCCCGGGAAGCCGGTAGTTGCCCGCACGCGCGGCCGCCCTGCGAAGTGCCAGCACTTCGGCGTGCGCGCTGGGGTCGTGGCGGCCAATGGGAGCATTCGCGGCGGCACCAAGCAGCTCGCGGCCACGCACCACGATGGCTCCTACCGGTACCTCGCCCGACAGGGCCGCCCGCCGGGCGAGCCGCAGCACGCGGCGCATCCAGCGGATGTCGGTCCGGGTCTCGGCGATCATTCCCACTCGATGGTGGCGGGGGGCTTCCCGGATATGTCATAGACGACGCGCGAGATTCCCGATACGCGATTGATGATCCGGCGGGCAACCTCGTCGAGGAATTCGTAAGGCAGACGGGCCCAGTGGGCCGTCATGAAGTCGGTTGTTTCCACGGCGCGCAGGGCCACGACGTATTCATAACGCCGCTCGTCCCCGGTCACCCCCACCGAACGGACCGGCAGGAAGACCGCAAAAGCCTGGCTGACGCTGTCATAGAGGTCGGCCTCGCGCAGCGCGGCAATAAAGATCGCGTCCGCCTGCCGCAGGAGGTCGGCGCGTTCGCGCGTGATATCCCCGATGATGCGCACGGCCAGGCCCGGCCCGGGAAACGGGTGACGGCCGACCAGCTCGGCCGGCAGACCCAATTCCAGCCCGATTCGGCGAACCTCGTCCTTGAACAGGTCGCGCAACGGCTCGAGCAGCTTGAGGTTCATCCGCTCCGGCAGCCCGCCCACGTTGTGGTGGGACTTGATCAGCGCAGCGCCTCCGGTCTTCGAAGCCGCGGACTCGATCACGTCGGGATAGATGGTCCCCTGTCCCAGCCATGCCACGCCTTCCAGCTTGTGCGCTTCCTGATCGAAAACCTCGATGAAGGTGCGGCCGATAATCTTGCGCTTCTCCTCGGGGTCTTCCACGCCGGACAACAGTCCCAGGAACCGGTCCGAGGCATCCACCCGGCGCACGGTCACACCGAGGTGGCTGGCCAGGGATTTCATGACCTCATCCGACTCGTTGAGGCGCAGCAGGCCGTGATCGACAAAAACGGCGGTCAACTGGTCGCCGATCGCCTCATGGATCAGCGCCGCGGCCACCGAGGAGTCGACTCCGCCCGAAATGGCCATGACCACCCGCTCGGCGCCGACCTTCTCGCGAATGGCGGCGATATGCTCGGCGATGATGTTGCCCGGCGTCCAGGCGCCGGCGGCGGCGCAGATATCGCGCACGAAGCGGGTAATGATCGCCATGCCCTGGCGGGTATGGGTGACTTCGGGATGGAACTGGAGGCCATAGAAGCGGCGCTTCTCGTCGGCCATGGCCGCGGCGGGGGCGGAATCGCTGGCGGCAGTGACCGCAAACCCCGGCGGTACGGACAATACACGGTCGCCGTGCGACATCCAGACGTCCAGCTCCGGAGCCTCCCCGGAAGCTCCGTCATTCAATCCATCCAAGAGGCGGCAGGATTGAAGCATGCGAACGCGGGCATAGCCGAATTCGCGCTCCTCGGTCCGTTCCACCTCGCCGCCCAGCTGTGCCGCCATGGTCTGCATGCCGTAGCAGATACCAAGAACCGGCACCCCCAGTTCGAACACTTCATGGGGCGCGGCGGGCGGGGCCTCGCCGGTTACCGAGGCGGGGCCGCCGGAAAGAATGACGCCGCAGGGCCGGAAACCGCGAATCTGATCGACTGGCGTTTTCGGCGACCGGATCTCTGCGTACACCCCGGCTTCGCGTACGCGGCGCGCGATCAGCTGCGTGTACTGGGAGCCGAAATCGAGAATCAGTATCCGATCGGCAGTGGGGTCCTGTGCGGAGTGTCCGGTAGCCTCGCGGCCGGATTCATTCGACGCGGTAATTGGGGGCCTCCTTGGTGATCGCAACGTCGTGAACATGCCCCTCGCGGACCCCGGCGAGGGTGACGCGAATGAATTGGGCCTGGTCATGCATGGCCTCGATGCTCGCAGCGCCCGTATAGCCCATGCTGGCCCGCAAACCGCCGAGCAACTGGTGGATGATGGCGGTTACCGACCCCTTGTACGGGACGCGCCCCTCGATCCCTTCGGGCACCAGCTTGTCGAGGTCCGCCCCTTCCTGGAAATAGCGGTCGCTGGACCCGTGGCGCTGGCCCATCGCGCCCAGGGAGCCCATGCCACGATAGGACTTGTAAGAGCGTCCCTGATACAACTCGACTTCGCCGGGCGCTTCCTCGGTGCCGGCAAACAGGCTGCCGATCATGACCGAATGGGCGCCGGCCGCGACCGCCTTGGCCAGGTCGCCCGAGAAACGCACACCGCCATCCGCGATCAGCGGGATGCCCGTGCCCTTCAGGCCGGCCGCGACATCCGCGATAGCCGTGATCTGCGGCATACCGACACCGGCCACTACGCGCGTGGTGCAGATCGAACCGGGACCGATACCTACCTTCACGCCGTCGACCCCTGCTTCCGCGAGCGCCGCCGCGGCGTCAGCGGTCACGATATTGCCCGCGATGATCGGCAAGTCGGCGAACCGGGCACGGGTCCGGCTCACCATATCTATCACCCCGCTGGAATGACCGTGGGCGGTGTCGATGACGATGGCGTCGACACCGGCCTCCAGGAGGGCATCGACGCGCTCCATGGCCTCGTCGCCCACACCGACGGCGGCACCCACGCGCAGCCGTCCCGCCTCGTCCTTGCAGGCGCGGGGGTA
>Ga0102950_1000257_pt1 | contig 13942 bp, 14 predicted proteins | sample SalPon2A_B_D2_MG_FD_78505 | JGI IMG/M metagenome (GOLD analysis project Ga0102950, IMG submission 78505) | Soil microbial communities from South San Francisco under conditions of wetland restoration - Salt Pond MetaG R2A_B_D2_MG | ecosystem: Environmental > Terrestrial > Soil > Wetlands | place...
CCCGCGTCCGCCTCCGGCCCTCCGGCCGCCGACTCCGCATCGTCCCCACCGTCCGCACTCGAGGCGCCGTCCGCCCCGGCGCTCGCCGCCTTCGCCGGCCCGGCCGTTCCGCCCGTTGAACGCCCGGTGCCCGGCGCGGGCGCCTCCGCGCCTCCCACCGCCAACCGCTCTTCCGCCACCCCGAGCTCCGCCAGCTCACGTTCCAGGAAACCGCGGAACTCCCGCACCAGCTGGACCCGACGCGCCTGCACCGTCCGGATCAGCGACTCCTCCTTCGCCAGCGCCTGCGCCGCCCGCGTGCGGTGCGTCTCCGCATCCAGCTCCGCCTCCCGTATCATGAGCGCCGCTTCCTTCTCCGCCGCCTCGCGCGCCTCGTCCCGCAGCCGCTCCGCGGCCATCAGCGCGTCCACCAGCATCCTCTCCTTGTCCCGGAACTCCACCAGCTCCTCTTCCAGCTCGCCGACCTGGTCCCGGAACAACATGTTCTCCTTGACCAGCTCCTCCATCCGGTCAGCCACCAGGTCCAGGAAGTCGTTCACCAGCTCCGCGTCATAGCCCCGGAAAGCGCGGCGAAAATCGCCCTTCTTCTGCCGTACCTCGCGCGGTGTCAGATCGATCATGTGCGTCGCTCCCCGAACAGGACGGTTCCCAGCCTGAGGATCGTCGCCCCCTCCTCGAGGGCGACCTCGAAGTCGTTCGACATCCCCATCGACAACCCCCGACCCACCGCCGGCAGCTGCCGCGTCGCTTCTTCCATCAATCGCCGCGCCGCCCGGAACACCTCGTGCAGTCGGCGCTCCTCGTCGGTCAACGGCGCCATTGTCATCAGGCCGTCCACCCGCACGCGCGGCAGCTCCCCGATCTCCGCCAACGCGTCCACCGCCTCCGCCACCTCGAATCCACCCTTCGTCCCCTCGCCCGACACGTTCACCTGCACGTGACCACCCACCGCCACGTCCGCCCGCACCGCCTCCGCCGACAACGTCCGGGCCAGCCGCAGCGAATCGATGGAATGGATCCGGTCGACCAGCTCGAGCGCCCGCCGGACCTTGTTGCGTTGCAGATGACCGATCAGGTGCCACTCGGCGTAGCCACGCCCCACCTCCGCCACCTTGTCGTCCAGCTCCTGCACCCGGTTCTCCCCCACCACACGCAGCCCCACCGCCACGGCCGCCTCCACCGCGGACACCGGGTGCCCCTTCGTCACCGCCACCAACGCCGCCGTATCGGAGCGCCCCGCCCGCTCCAGCGCGCGGGCCATGCGCTCGCGCACCCGCGGCAGCGTCTCGCGCAGTCTCGCTTCGTACATAAACGTTGAATCTTACCGGCTCTTCATTGAAAGATCAACGCCACGCCTGCACAAACGCGCCACACCCGCGTGAACGCGGTACGCCCGCATAAACGACGAGGGGACCGCGCCCGGCGATCCCCTCGTGACGTGGCGGCTCCATGCCGCACTCTGGTCGGTGCCGAACGTTACTGCGTCTGGAACACGATCGGAATGGAGACCCAGACCGGCACCTTCTTGTCCCGGTTCAGAGCCGGCGAGAACCGCATCAGCTCCGCCACCTTCTTCGCAGCCTCATCGAACGCCTCGTAGCCGCTCGACTGGTTGACCTGCGTCCTGATGACCCTGCCGTCCTCGTCGATGAAGAACCACATCTGCACCGTGCCGCTGATGCCCGCGTCCCGCAGGAGCGGCGGGTAGAAGCGCTCCAGCGCCTTCGACACCTCCGTCTTGTTCTTCAGCTCCGGACGTACGGTGAACGGCGTGAACGTCGGCGCGGCCGAGATGTCCTCGGACGATGACGAGGGCGGCGGCGGCAGATTCTCGATCGGGTTGTCTTCGAACGTCGTGGGCGCGATGGTGACGTCTTCCTTCACCTCCGCGGATGCCACCACCGGCACGGCCGGCCGCGAGATCGCCTTCGGCGGCGGCGGAATCTTGATCTCCGGCGGGAGCTCCACCGTCTCCAGTTCCTGTGTCGCCGCCATGCTCATGTCCGCTGCCGAGAACTTCGGCAGGAACGCGAACACCGCGAAATGGAACAGCGTCGCAACGGTCAGCGAGCCCCAGAACCAGCTGTTGAAGCCGCGCTTGAACCGCTCATTCGCCGTTTCGTGGATCTCCGGCGACCGCCCGACGTTCGGGTTGGTTTCGGCCATCGGTGCTACCTCCGCTGACGGGTGATGCGCTGTTCGAGATCCGTATAGAAGGTGACACGTACGGCGTGTGCCTCTTCCAACTCCTTCTGCACGGCATCTATGTAATGATAAGGAACATCGCGATCGGCACGCAACACCACGACCAGCTGCTGCTGCGTCTGTTCGTACAGCGGCGCCACCACGTTGGACACCTGATCCGGCGGGATGCGGGCGTCGTTGATGTAGATGGAGCCGTCCTTCTCCACGTAGACGTGGAGGATGTTCTTGCGCGGTTCGTCGAGCTTCTGGGTCGCTTCCGCCACCGGCCACGGCATCTTCCGGGGGCGTTCCTTGGGGAACGTCGTGCTCACCATGAAGAAGATGAGGAGCAGGAAGGCCATGTCGGCGAGGGACGACGAGGGAATATCGCTCGACGCCTTCGACTTCCGTTCAAATGGACCACGATTTGCCATGGCTCACTGCTCCAGCATCTGAAGGGAGATGCGTTCCGCGCCGGCCTGCTGAAGCTGGTCCAGCACATCGATCATGTAGCGGTAGGGCGCGTTCGGCGCGGTCTTCACCGAAGCGATCAGATTCGGGTTCTGCTCCGATTCGAGGCGCCAGATGTCGCCGATCTGGCGGGCCGGCACCGTCTGGACCTGGGGGCTGGCGCCGCGTTTCACCTCCACCACGCCGTTGGGCTGGACCGAAAGGTGGAGGATGTTCTTCTGCGAGACGGCCACCGTGCTCTGGGATTCGGGCAGCACGATGGGCAGCCCGCGCTCCTCATCGAAGATCGTCGTCGTGAGGAAGAAGACCAGCAGCAGGAACGCGATGTCCGCCATGGACGAGGTTGGAATCTCGCCGGACGTCCTGGATTTTTTCTTGAGAATCGCCATGTCTCTTCGTTATTCCGGGTTGCCGTTCCTACCGTTGTACCCCGCCGGCGCTTTCGCGCTCCCGTTCCCAGATCATGTCCAGCACGGCGCCGGTCCCTTCCTCCATGTCCACGATCAGCTTGTCGATGCGGGTCACGAAGAAGTTGTAGGCGATGTTGACGGGCACGGCGATGATGAGGCCGGTTGCCGTGGTAATGAGGGCCACCTTGATGCCGCCGGCCACCAGCGAGGCCTCGACCTGGCCGGCCTCCGCGATGGCGCCGAAGGCCGAGATCATGCCGGCCACGGTGCCGAGGAAGCCCATGAGCGGCGCCACGTTGGCCACGGTGGCGAGCACCACCAGGCCGCGTTCGAGGAAGCCGAGCTCGATGAAGCCGGTGGTCTGCACGGCCTTCTCGATGTCGCCGCCCGACGCGTGTTCCCTCATGCGCCGCAGGCCGGACAGCAGGATGGCCGCGACGGGGCCCGGCGTCTCTTCGGCGACCTGGATGGCCTGATCCACCTGGCCATGCTCGCCGAGCTCGCTCACGGTTTCGAGAACGAAGCGCGACTTGCGGTGCGCCACGAACAGGGTCCATGCCTTGGCGATGATCACGCCGAGTGCGAGCAGGGAGCTCAGCACGAGCGGGTACATCATGACCCCGCCGTCGGCGAACATCTGCAATAAATTGAATTCGTTGCCTTGCAAGAGTGGCTCCCTCGCAGGAAGTTGCGTCCAGCACGCCCAGCCGGATGATATTCGTCAGAATGTAGGCGGGGTGCTGCTGTGTGTCAACGCGCCTCGGCGCGTGCGGGCGTACCGACGGTTTCAGGCCCGGCCAGCGCGCTGCGAAGGCGTTCGCCGACGACGTTGCGCTCCAACCGGCCGCGGCTCGCGATGGACACCTGAGCGGTCTCCTCGCTCACCACGATGACGACGGCATCGGTCTCCTCCGAGAGACCGAGGGCGGCGCGATGGCGCGTGCCCAGGCTCTTGTCGGCGACCGGGAACTGGGTGAGCGGCAGGATGACGCCGGCAGCGATGATGGTGTCTCCTTCCACGAGCACGGCGCCGTCGTGCAGCGGCCCGTAGGGTGAGAAGATGCTCACCAGGATGTCGGCGGACATGCGCGCCTGGATGCGGGTGCCGGTCTCGGCGTATTCGTCGAGGCCCACGCCGCGTTGGAGGGCCACGATGGCCCCGATCCTGGCCCGGGCCAATCGGTCCACCGCTTCCACCAGCTCCTCCACGACCTCGCCCTCTTCCATCTTGTAGAACAGGTGGAGCATGCGGCTGCGGCCCAGTCGGGCGAGGGCGGCGCGCAGCTCCGGATGGAAGATGATGATGGCGGCGATGGCGCCGTACTGGAACAGCTTCTCGAGCAGGTAGCGGATCAGGTTGAGGTCCAGCACGCGCGAGAACAGGTACGTAATGGCCACGAGCAGCAGGCCGATGAGCATCTGCATGGCGCGCGTGCGCGCGATGACGCGCAGCACGTAGTAGAGCGCGACGGCGACGATGAGGATCTGGACGAGATCCTTGAAGCGAGGCAGCAGGAAGGCGTAGCGGCCGAGCATCTGATCAGTCCCCCGTGCGGATCGCGTGGGCGACGGCGAGGGCCTGGCGGACGGGCGCGACGTCGTGCACGCGGAAGATGCTGGCGCCGCGTTCCAGGGCGGCGACGCATGCGGCGATGGTGCCGGGGAGCCGTTCTCCGGGTTCCGCCTCACCGGCCAGCTCGCCGATGAACCGCTTGCGGGAGGGTCCGACCAGGATGGGCCGGCCGAGCTCGGCGATGCGAGGCAGCCCGGCGAGGACGGCCACACTGTGGGCGGTGTACTTGGCGAAGCCGAGGCCCGGATCCAGCACCACGGACTCGAGGTCGACGCCGGCGTCCTGGGCGCGCCGGAGGGCGGCGGACAACTCCTGTACGACGAAGCCGACCGCGTGTCCGTCGTAGTCGGCCTCGTCGTAGCTCGCCATGCGCTCCACCGATCCGCGGGAATGCATCAAGACCAGCCCAGCTCCGTACTCCGCCACGACGGACCCCAGCGTGGGGTCCAGGCGGAGGCCCGAGACATCGTTGACGACCGCCGCGCCTTCCGCCAGCACCGCGTCCGCGACCTCGGCCTTGACCGTGTCCACCGAGACGGGCACGTGCGGATGGCGGCGGACCAGCTCCCGCACCACCGGCAGCACGCGTTCCAGCTCCAGGGCGCTGGGTACGGGCCGGGCGCCCGGGCGCGTGGACTCGCCGCCCACGTCCAGCAGATCCGCGCCGGCCTCCAGCATGGACTCGGCGCGGCGCACGGCGTCTTCCGACGTGGGGCTGCGGCTGCCGGCCCAGAAGGAGTCCGGGGTCACGTTGACGATGCCCATGACCCGCGGCCGGTCCAGCAACATGGGACCGAGGCCCGTGCGCCAGGCCCGTTGGCCGGACATGACGCCGGGCGCGTTCATCCCTCGGCGTCCGGCTCCGGGTCCGTGGACGCGCGCCTCGCCTCGCCGCCCGCCCGCGCGGCCACGACCTCGCCATCGGCGCGGTGCGGCGCCTCGCGCGGGTCCGCCGCGGGTGCGAGCGTCGCGTCCGGCTCCAGCTCGACCTCGGAGGGCTCCAGCGCGGGCAACGGCTCGCCGGCTTCCAACAGCGCGATCTGCTCGCGATCCAGCGTCTCGCGTTCCAGGAGCGCTTCTGCCAGGCGTTCCAGCAGGTCGCGGTTCTCGTCCAGGGTGCCGCGTGCGTGTTCGAAGGCTTCGTCGAGGAAGTGCTTCACCTCGTCGTCGACCATCTGGGCCGTGCGTTCGGAGATCTCCCGGCGCTGCACCAGCTCACGCCCCAGGAAGATCTCCTGTTCGGAGTCACCCACGGCCATGGGACCGACCTGATCGCTCATGCCGAACTTGGTGACCATGCGGCGGGCCATGTCGGTGGCGCGTTCGATGTCGTTGCCGGCGCCGGTGGTGATCTTTTCGGAACCGAAGATCATCTCCTCGGCGGCCCGCCCCCCGAACAGCATGGCCAGCCGGGCGACGAGGTAGTCCTTGGAATAGGAGTGGCGGTCCTCTTCGGGCAGCGACGCGGTGACGCCCAGGGCGCGGCCGCGCGGCACGATGGTGATCTTGTGGACCGGGTCCAAGCCGGGGGTGCGCAGCGCGACGACGGCGTGGCCGGCCTCGTGGTACGCCGTGAGCTTCCGTTCGGCTTCGGACAGCACCAGGCTCTTGCGCTCGGCGCCCAGCATGATCTTGTCCTTGGCCTCCTCCAGGTCCTCCATGGCGACCTTGTCCCGGCTGTAGCGCGCCGCCAGCAGGGCGGCCTCGTTCACCAGGTTGGCCAGGTCGGCGCCGCTCATGCCGGGGGTGCCGCGGGCGATGTCCGAGATGACGACGTCATCGGACAGGGGCACCTTCTTCAGGTGCACCCGCAGGATGCCCTCCCGGCCCTTCACGTCCGGCGCATCCACCACGATCTGCCGGTCGAAGCGGCCGGGCCGCAGCAAGGCCGGGTCCAGCACGTCGGGCCGGTTGGTGGCGGCGATGAGGATCACGCCCTCGTTGGACTCGAAGCCGTCCATCTCCACGAGCAGCGCGTTGAGCGTCTGCTCGCGCTCGTCGTGGCCGCCGCCGAGGCCCGCGCCGCGGTGCCGCCCCACGGCATCGATCTCGTCGATGAAGATGATGCACGGCGCGTTCGCCTTGCCCTGCTCGAACAGGTCGCGCACGCGGGACGCGCCCACGCCCACGAACATCTCCACGAAGTCCGAGCCGGACATGGAGAAGAACGGACGGCCCGCCTCGCCGGCCACGGCGCGCGCCAGCAGCGTCTTGCCCGTGCCGGGCGGACCGACCAGCAGCGCGCCCTTGGGCAACCGGCCGCCCAGGCGGGTGAAGCGCTGCGGGTCCTTGAGGAACTCGATGATCTCTACGAGCTCCTCCTTGGCCTCGTCGGCGCCCGCGACATCCGCGAACGTCACCTTGGGCGTGTCGCCGGACAGCACCTTCGCCTTCGACTTGCCGAACTGGAACGCCTTGGAGCCGCCCGACTGCATCTGGCGCAACATGAAGATCCAGATGGCGAACAACAGCACCCACGGCAGAATGGACAGCAGGATGGCCACCCAATTCTGGCGCGCCTCCGCGCCTTTGATGGCCACGTTGTGCTGTTCCAGCACGGGCATGAACTGGTCGCTACCCGGCACGGGCAGCGTCACGGTGAACTTGCGCACCTGCTGGTCACCCACGGCGATGGGCGTACGAAGATCGCCTTCGATCTTCTTGCCGTCGATCACGGTCACGTCGGAGACGTTCTCCGCCTTGACCTGGTCCAGCATCTGGGTGTAGCTCAGCTCCGCCGCGTTGTCGCGGCCAGGCCCGTTGAACACCTGAAACAACAACAATGAAACCAGCACGAAGAGCACCCAGAACGAGAGCGACTTCGTGTTTCTGGTCCAGCGTCCGGGCCGATCTCCGCGGTTCCCGTCGCGATCTGCCATCCGATCGTCCTTCCTGCCTTCCGCGCGTGCGCCTTACAGGCTCGCGATGAACGGGAGGTTCCTGAAATCTTCGCTGTGATCCAAACCGTACCCCACGAGGAATTCGCGGGGTGCGTCGAAGGCGAGCCACCTCGGCTCCTTCACCAGGTCCCGGGCAATGTGCTTGTGCAGAAGCGCGCACAGCTCGAGGGAGCGGGGACCCCGCGCCTCGAGCCGCGGCATGAGACGGTTCAACGTCGTGCCGCTGTCAATGATGTCCTCGACGAGCAGCACGTGCTTGCCCGTGAGCGATGCTTCCGGGTCGTACAGCAACCGCACCTCGCCACTGCTCACCGTACCCGATCCGTAACTGGCCGCCACGAGGAAATCCACGTGCAGCGGCCGGGAGATCTGCCGGACGAGGTCCGCCAGGAAGATGAAGGAGCCTTTCAACAATCCGATGACGAGCAAGGGCTCGTTCTCCGGATACGCCGCGCCGATCTCCCTGGCCATCTCGGCAACGCGCTGCGCAATCTGCTGCTCGTCGTACACGATACGCTCCAGGTCACGCCCGCCGGTGCGTGCCCGCATGTCCGCCGTGTTCGGCATTTCCACCCGCATCTCCAGGCTTTCGACCGGGCGCGGCACCGCGAACGTGGAACGCGCAACGCCCGCAACCCACAACACGCGGCCCGCGCCGTCCGCGAGGACCGGCACGCGTGCGCGCGCGCTTCGTTCGATCCGCCGCTCCAGGAACAATTTCTTCAATTTCTTGGTGCCGGATTCCAGTCGAATGCGGTCACCGGGCCGCCAACGCCGCAAGGTCAACGGAAAGCGCAACGCATCCGGGTCGAACCGGACGGCGTCATCGGCGCCGCCACCGGAAGAGATCCGCCAGCGGGCGGCGACGACCACACCACCCACCCGCGCCTTGCCCCAGCCATCCTCGGCGGTCGCAATGACCAGCTCGCGGTCCGGGGCCTCGCGCGGCGAAACTCGACCCACGCGAATGCGATCGAAGCTGCGCCGGACCTCCAGGCCGCCGGCGACGGACACACGCCCACCGCTGGCGCCGGACATAATAAACTCCAACGCCGCACGGGTTCCTGCCCGGCCGGGCGAGCTCCCGAAGCGGCGCAGCAGATGGCGCAGGATGCGCACCAGAACGTGAGAATCATAGGCCAGAAGCCGTGTTCTTGCAAGCTCAACGGCCTCTTCGTCTTCCCTCAGGACGACGTCCTGGAGCGCGGGCGCCAACACGGCGGACCAGGCCTCTTCCAGCCGGCGGGCGGCGGCGGCCACGGCGAGGAGCGCGTCGCGCGATCCGGGTGCGCAAGCCTCCAGGGCCGGCAGGAGGCGGTGGCGGATGCGGTTGCGTGCGAACCGCGGATCCTGGTTGCTGGGATCTTCCCGGCAGCCGATATGGCACGCGGCCGCGTAGGCCTCGATCTCGCGGCGGCCGAAAGGCAGCAGCGGCCGGACGATGCGCCCGCGCCGTTCGGGGATGCCGGCCAGGCCGCGGGTACCGGTGCCCCGCAACAGCCGGAAGAGGACGGTTTCGGCCTGGTCATCCGCGTGATGCGCGGTGGCGATGCAGCGCGCCCCGGTGCGGTCCGCGGCCCGGGCGAGGAACTCGTATCGCAACGCGCGCGCATCCGCTTCGGAACGGGGAGCCACGGGTGCACGGGCGCACACCAGCGGCACGTCCCAGGCCCGGCACAGGCCCGCGACCCAGGCGGCATCCGCCGCGCTGCCGGCGCGCATGCGGTGATCGAAATGGGCCGCGACGATGTCGGCGCGCTGCAGGGGTAAGCGCAGGAGGTGGAGCAGAACCACGGAGTCGCGCCCTCCGGACAGGGCCACCACGACCGGACCACCTTCCAGCAGGCGCGTATCGGCCAGATGGCGGGCGAAGCGTTGCGGCAGGGACCCGGACGGGCGTCCGGGCGTTCCGGGCGCGGCACCGCTCATCGACGATCTCCCGCGCGTCACGCCTCTCGGTCGGCCCTGTCGGTGAACACCCGGGCAAGGCGGTCCGGCCGGTCGGTGATGATGCCGTCCACGCCCCAGTCCAGGAGGCGGCGCATGTCGGCGGTCTCATTGACGGTCCACACGTGCACGGAGAGTCCCTGGGCGTGGACGTCCCGGATGAACCGGGGCGTGACCACGCGGATCCCGCCCTGCCGCTCCGGCACCTGGACCACGTCCGCCCGGATGCGGCGCAGGCGTGCCAGGCGCAGCCGGTGGAACACCCAGAAGGTGCGGATCATCTCCGAGGAGGCGCTGATGGCGCCGTCGTACGTGCCGAACAGCGTCCGCTCGCGGTCGTGAATGCCGGCGGCCACCACGCGCTCCAGCGCGTCGTGACGCCGCACGGCGTCGAACAGGAGCGTTTGCGCCGCGGCCGCTTTCACCTCCACCGTGAGGCGCATGCCGGGCAAGGCATCCATCACCTCGTCGAGCGTGGGAACAGAGACGCCACGCCCTCGGAACGGGTGCTCTCCGTCCCGCGTGAACCGGTACCCGGCGTCCAGCTCCTTGAGCTGCGTCAGGGTCAACGCCGCCACGGCGCCGTGTCCGTCGGTCGTGCGGTCCACGGTGTCATCGTGGATGACGACGCAATGCCCGTCGGCCGTCGCGTGCACGTCCAGCTCCATCATGTCGACGGGCCATCGCTGCGCCGCCTGTCGGAACGCCGCCAGCGTGTTCTCCGGCGCCAGGCCGCCGCCTCCGCGGTGGGCGATGAGCAACGGGCCTCCGGCCAGCACGCGCTGGGAGCCCCTGGCGGACGGTGTGGCCACGGCGCTCATTCCTCCGGCGCCTGTTCCAGGCGTTCGACCTCCTCCACCGGCACATCGTGCAGGCGGTACAGCACCAGGTCCATGAGACGCGTGACCACTTCGGCTTCGGTGCGGGCGTGTGCGTTGGCGGCGGCGCCCAGCGCCAGGCGTCGCCGTGCCAGGAACTGGAGCACGTCTTCCACCACCTCGGGGCGTGGTGTGGCGGGCGCCCTGGCATCGGGCGTCGTCTCGCGCAGCAGGAGGCCTTCCATCATGGCGAGGAACCCGGGGAATGTGAACTCCACGAGGCCGCTCTCCTCGAGGCCTTCCTCTCCGGTAAGCTGCTCCCAGGAGAGCTCGTTCCAGTACAGCTCTTCCGCTTCCTCGCGCAGGAACTGGCGCCGGTCCTCCGGGATGCCCGACGGTGACGGCCGTTCCAGTGGGCGCTGGAGGATGCGCTCCAGGCGCTGCCTGCGGCGAGCGATCAACTGCTCCGCCGCAGCATCCGTGGCACTGCTGGATTCGAGCATCACACCCCGGGGAAACTCGCGAGGACTGGCCGTCCGTAGCACGTTTTCAAGATAGCGACCGCCCGGGAGGGCCGCAAAACGAGGCCGGGGCGCCATCATGATGCGAAAAGCCGCCGGGCGCTGGCCAGCGCCCGGCGGCCGGTGTGCGGGTTCGACGGCGGTGTCAGTTGTTGATGGGCGTCGCCAGATAGGCCAGCGTGTCGGGGGTGAGGAAGCGCACCCGACCGGTCGTGGTGACCGTATCGCCGTCCACGATCTCGCTGATCGCCTCGATGTTCGAGGCCTGCAGGGAATCGGTCTTCACCCTGAGGAACGGGGTGCCGCCCCAGTACAGCGTGTCGAACGTCATGAGGATCACGCCGCCCAGCGCCGTCGTGATGCCCGGATCCACCACGGTGCCCCGTTCGAGGTAGGGGCCGTTCCACTTGGCGAGCAGGCCGCCCGGGATCGTGTTACCCATGAGGTCCGTGGAGTCCGTCCATTGCGCGGGCGCCAGCGCCAGCTGGTCCAGTCGGCCGGGCCAGCGCTGAACGTCCAGGCGGAACATCTTGGACGCAGAGCGGATGGACTGGAGGTCATCCACCACACGCTGGTTCTCGCCCTTGGACGACTGCCCGATGACGGACGGCAGAATGACGCCCACCAGCAATCCTATGAGCAGCAGCGTCACGAGGACTTCCACCAGAGTGAAGCCGCTATGCTGTCCACGCCAACCATGCGTTCTCGTCATGTCCGCCGACTCCTGGTTGTTCTTCGAGGTGCGGCGCTCACCGTCCCGGCCGAGCGCGGCCCGCCGTGCAGGCCTCATCCGCAGGCCAACCTATCGCGTGTGCGTCACACGGCCGTTACACCGTCCGCCCGTGCCGTTATGGCCAGCCGCCCCGTCACGGCAGGATCCGGCGGGGCGCGGGGGCCCGGGGCCCGGCGGCTCGCGACGCGCGTCTGGCAGCACAAGACTACTACCGACCGGCGGCGGGAGCAACGTGGACGAGGCGGCGTGATGCGGACTCGCGTGGTCCGGGTGCGGGCGGACTGGACCTGACGGCCGGAAGGCCGCAGATTGTGCGCACCGGCGAACCGGCCCGGCCGGCTTGCCGCCTTTGTTGGACGTTCACCTAACGATGGATCAGATGATGAAACGGGTCCTTCCCTGGATTCTGGCAGTCGGCCTGGTGGCGGGCTGTGGCAAGAACGAATCGGATGCACCGAAACAGACGCTCGGCTCTCCGTCCGGCGCGATGCCGGCGGCGAATGCGCAGGCACAGCTGGACAGTGCCAACGCGCTGTTCCGCTCGGGTGACATCGAAGCCGCGCGTGACCATTACCGGGCCACGACCCGGATCGCACCCGACCTGGCGGCGGGCTGGTTCGGCATGTACCTGTCGGAGACGCGGCTGGGCCACAAGGCCGCGGCGGACTCCGCCGCACTGATCGTGCACCGTCTCGCGCCGGAGCTCATGCAGGCGCCGGGCATGATGAGCGGCGGCCATCCGGGCCTTACGGATTCCATTTCGGGCGGAACGAAGCCGTAACGGTCCGCAGCATTTCCGGCAAACCTCATGACACACGGCGCCGCTCACCGGCGCCGTGTGTCGTTCCATGAACGGGAGGCATCAGATGAACAATACACGGTGCACCGGCCGGCGTGCCGCTCTGTGCGCGGCCACCCTTCTGCTGGCCGCGATGCCGCTGGCCGCGCAGTGCCCCGCTCCGGCCCGGCCGGCCCTCGGCATGCCGGCGGACGCCATCCGGCACCTCGCCTCCGACGCGCTGCAGGGACGCCTCGCCGGCAGCCCCGGCGCCCGCTGCGCCGGCGACTACATCGCCGGCCAGTTCGAGCGCATCGGCCTCGAGCCGGCCGGTGACGACGGCACCTTTTTCCAGTCGCTGCCGCTGGCCTCCGCGGTCAATCCGCACGCCCCGTCCGGGGCAAGCCGCAACGTGGTGGCGCGCCTACCGGGCGCCGACCTTCGACTGCGCAGCCAGGTCATCGTGGTGGGCGCGCACTACGACCACCTGGGCCTCGGCCCGTTCGGGTCGCTGGCGCCGGACTCCGTCGGTGCCGTGCACAACGGGGCCGATGACAATGCCTCCGGCGTGGGCGCCCTCATTGAGGTGGCCCGCCTCCTGGCCACCGGCCGCCGGCCCGCCCGCTCCGTGCTGTTCGTGGCATTCACGGGCGAAGAATTCGGCCTGATCGGCTCGTCGTACTACGTGGCTCATCCGGCCGCACCGCTGGATTCCAGCCAGGCCATGATCAACATGGACATGGTGGGGCGTCTGCGGGCCGATCCGCTCATCATCTACGGCACCGGCACGGCATCCGAATGGCCGGCCATCGTCCAACAGGCGGCCAACACCGCCGGCCTGCCCATTTCCCTGATCCCGGACGGTTACGGGCCCAGTGACCAGACGTCGTTCTATGCGAAAGACATCCCCGTCTTGATGTTCTTCACCAACACGCACGAGGACTACCACCGCCCCACCGACGACTTCGAGAAGATCGACACGGCCGGCGTCCGCAAGGTGGCCGCCATGGTCAGCGACATTGCCCGCACGGTCGCCGACCGGCCCGCTCGACTCACGCTCCAGCGGAGCGCCGGCCCGCCGCCCGCCGCCAACGCCGAGGCCCGCGGCTACGGCGCCTACCTGGGGTCCGTACCCGACTTCACACCCGTGGACTACGGCGTGAAACTGAGCGGCGTCCGCAGCGACTCGCCCGCAGACAAGGCCGGCATCCAGGCCGGCGACATCATCGTCCGCTTCGGCGACATGGACATCCCGGACCTGTACGCCCTCACGGACGCACTGCGCGCCCACAAACCCGGCGACTCCGTGCCGGTCACCCTCCTGCGCAACGGCAGCAAGATCACCCTCCAGGTCACCCTCGCCGCCCGCGGCGGCACCGGCGGCGGCTGAGCCGCCGCCGTGGCCCGCCGTTTGCCTTTCTGATGGCCCGATCGTACAAGCCGGGGGCCGGCCGATGCAGGCCTGGAATGGCGAGATTCGGCGCCATTCCCTGACAAACGGCCACCCGGGCAGCGCCGCCACACGCGGGCGGCGCAGGCAAGCCGGGACAAATTGTCATGAATGGGGACATTGATCCCGGCGCGGATTGTCCGGAGGAATGATGAAC
>Ga0102950_1000258_pt1 | contig 13912 bp, 11 predicted proteins | sample SalPon2A_B_D2_MG_FD_78505 | JGI IMG/M metagenome (GOLD analysis project Ga0102950, IMG submission 78505) | Soil microbial communities from South San Francisco under conditions of wetland restoration - Salt Pond MetaG R2A_B_D2_MG | ecosystem: Environmental > Terrestrial > Soil > Wetlands | place...
ATTCACGGGTTGAAACTTGCCGGTGTTGAGTTGGATCGAAAAGTGTTGGCCGAGTTGGCCATATCGGACCCTTCGGGTTTTAGTCAAATTGCCGGTTTGGCCTCGGAACAATTATAATCATAACCCGGATCAGCCTAGCATATGGATGCGAAACTTGATTACGAATTTTTCGGCAAGGAACAGGTAGAACGACATTGGAGAAAACCATTGAACAGATCCACCAAGATGCAATAAAGGAACTTGAATCTGCACCCGATGCAGAAAGTATCAAAGCCATTTCTATCCGCTACCTGGGTCGAAAAGGGACGGTGACCCAATTTTTAAGAAACATTTCCAATCTGCCCGAAGACATCAGACCGGAAGCCGGAAAGAAAGCCAACGAAACAAATAAAAGTCTCGACGCATTATTCAAAAACGCCCTGAAAGCGCTTAAAACATCCTCTTTGGAAAGCGACGATCAGATTGACGTTTCACTCCCTGGGAGAGTGACCCTGCAAGGGTCTTTGCATCCCATCACCCAGATTACCCAAAAAATTTGCGACATTTTTATCCGCCTGGGTTTTGACATTGCCGAAGGGCCTGAGGTTGAAACCGACTATTATAATTTTGAAGCGCTGAATATTCCCCAAAACCACCCGGCAAGGGACATGCAGGACACGTTTTATATATCCAACAATATTGTTTTAAGAACCCACACCTCACCGACCCAGCCCCGAATCATGGAAAAGCAGAATCCTCCGGTGAGGATTGTTGCACCCGGCAAGGTCTATCGATGTGATTCCGACTTGACACACACACCGATGTTTCACCAGGTTGAAGGACTTCTGGTTGATAAAAATATATCCTTCGGGGATCTTAAAGGCATATTGACGACCTTTGTCCATCAAATGTTTGATCCGGAAACCAGTCTGAGATTTCGACCCAGCTTTTTCCCTTTTACCGAACCCAGTGCCGAAGTCGATATCCGATGTGTGATATGCAAAGGCGAGGGGTGCAGGGTATGCTCAAAAACCGGCTGGCTGGAAGTTCTGGGTTCCGGCATGGTTCATCCGGCTGTTTTTGAAAACGTTGGATACGATTCGACCCGATATACCGGATTTGCTTTCGGAATGGGCGTAGAACGGATTGCCATGTTAAAATACGGTATTGATGACATCCGAAGGTATTTTGAAAATGATCTAAGATTTCTGAGGCAATTTTAAGATGAAGGTCAGCTTAAGCTGGTTAAAAGAATACGTTGGCATTAACCTGAATGCAAATGGTCTGGCAGATGCGCTCACCATGGCCGGACTCGAAGTTGAGGCTGTTTCGGACCGATATGAATATTTGAACAGTGTTCATGTCGGCCGGATCGTCAATATTGATCCCCATCCGAATTCTGATACGTTGAAACTCTGCCGCGTAGATATCGGGACAGGTATCATTTCTGTGGTTTGCGGAGCGCCCAATGTCAAAACAGATATGCTTGCACCGTGCGCCATTCCAGGCACCCGTTTCCCAAAAGGAACCGTTCTTGAAAAAAGTATCATCCGTGGAGAAACCTCGGAAGGGATGCTTTGCAGCGAACTCGAATTGGGACTCGGCAGCGACGGTCACGGTATTATGATGCTGGATAACAATTTCTCGGTGGGCGATTCATTGAATAAGGCTCTGGAACTGTCGGACCCGGTATTGGAAATCGATCTGACCCCCAACAGACCCGACTGCCTCAGTATCATCGGAACAGCCCGCGAAATTGCCGCAATTGAAAATAAAAGGGTCACATATCCTGAAATTTATCTGCCGGAAGCCATTGATGATATCGCCAATCACACCTCAGTTACAATAAATGCCCCCACTTTTTGCCCAAGATATGCCGCCAGCCTTGTTTTCGATGTTATCGTTGGCCCCTCTCCTTTTTGGCTTCAGGACCGCTTGCTTTCAATAGGTTTAAAACCGATCAACAATATTGTGGATATTACCAACTTCGTAATGATGGAGACCGGCCAGCCCCTGCATGCCTTTGACTTTGACCGTCTTGCTGAAAACCGGATTGTGGTGCGAACGGCTCAGGAAAACGAAACCTTTATCACCCTTGACGGAAAAGAACGCCGCCTTGATCCGGAAATGCTAATGATTTGCGATGGGAAAAAACCGGTGGCCATGGCAGGCGTCATGGGCGGACTGAATTCAGAAATTGAAGATACCACAACAAACATTCTCCTTGAAAGCGCATATTTTGACCCGGTTTGTATTCGAAAAACGTCTAAAAAAACAGGCCTAAACACCGATGCATCCCACCGTTTCGAACGTGGCGTGGACCCTGACGGAACCATCATTGCATTAAATCGGGCAACACAGCTCATCGCTGAAATCGGCGGCGGCAAATGTGTTAAAGGGGTCATCGATGAATATCCGCTTCCCTTTTCTAAAACCACCATCGATATCAGTACCCGTCGCTTAAACCGGCATCTGGGCACCCGCCTCGATACAGCTGCCATAGAAAAATATTTAACATCCATCGAATTTGACGTTAAAAAAATAGATGACGACAAACTTCAGGTAACACCACCCTCATGCAGGGTCGATATCAGAAGATTTGAAGATATCACGGAAGAAATTGCCCGACTATTCGGCTACAATAACATCGAAACGACGTTTCCTCTGATACCCGCCGAAGCCAGACATCCCGACAAAAAAATTGCTTTAAGGGACCGTACAAAAGTGCTGATGACCGGCCTGGGATTCAGTGAAGCCATAAATTACAGTTTTATCAGCAAACAGTCTTGCGATTATCTAGAACTTCCCTCGGACGATCCCAAAAGAAAGATGGTGGACATCCTCAATCCGATCTCTGAAGATCAGGCGGTTATGAGAACATCTCTCATCCCGGGTCTTCTTGAAACGATGAAACTCAATATATCGGTACAAAATAAAAACCTTAAGCTTTTTGAGATCGGCCATGTCTTTTTTCACACCGGCCAAAAAGACCATCAGCCGGATGAAGTTGAAATGCTGGCAGGGCTCTGGACAGGAACCAGGATCGATTCGACCTGGTCTTCCAAAGAGATTAATTGTGATTTTTATGATATAAAAGGTGTGCTTGAAGAGCTTTTGAGAAACCTCGGAATTGTAAAGACCGCGTTTACGCGGATGCCTACGGAATTCTGTTCCTATTCAAAACCTGGATTTACAGCACGAATTCTTGATGAAAATGAACCCTTAGGCCTTGTGGGAGAAGTCCACCCAAAAGTACTTGAAAATTACGATTTGAAACAAACGGGATTCATCTTTGAGCTTAACTTCGACCGGCTCCTTCAATCGGTTCCGGACACGAAATCCGCCCGTCCCATCCCAAAATTTCCGGCGACATCAAGGGACATTACACTTATCATTGACAATTCTATTGAAACGTATAAAATTATAGAAGCCGTCGAAATGCTCCAGGAAAAACTGGTGGAACATTTATATCTGTTTGATGTTTTTAGCGGGGATCCGATTCCAAAGGGTAAAAAAAGCGTATCCTTTAGAATAATCTATAGATCTTCAGAAGAAACCCTGGAAGATAACAGGGTTAATCATATTCACAAAACCATTACCTACCAGCTTATAAAAACGTTTGATGCAACCTTGCCGGCCGAATAGTTTTTGTTAAAGCGTAAAGAATCCCCCTGTAATGCGGGGCGGGCTTGGCCCATTGAAAACCCCGCCACGCGGGGAAGGACCAGGTTTTTCAAAGCAAAATAAAAATGCAGAACGATACCCCCTATCAAAAAGAATTGCCGGACAAACTTTACTTCAAGGTTGGAGAAGTCAGTTCGATTGTCGGCGTACCGGCATATGTTCTAAGATTTTGGGAGTCCGAGTTTAAAAAGATAAATCCCAAACGAACCTCCTCAGGTCAGAGATTGTATAGGAAAAAAGATGTAGAGCTGATTATATGGATCAAACACCTTTTATATGAAAAAAAATTCACCATTGAAGGCGCCAAACAACGATTAAAAACCGAGCCCGCCGGACAAAGGGAAAAGCCTCCTACCGATATCCTCCAGGAAATCTCCACCGAACTTCAAAAAATCCGCGATCTTTTAATCTGATCCGTTTTCCCATCTTTACCTTTAAAATTAATATTGAAAAATATTGACATTGCATATATTTTGTAATATTTTTGGGTTTCTTTACGAGCGGGCATAACTCAGTGGTAGAGTACAAGCTTCCCAAGCTTGGAGTCGCGAGTTCAAATCTCGTTGCCCGCTCCATTGAAAGTCGCCTTTTCATGATAAAGGTTGCTGAGTGTAGATTCTGGCAATGTAGGTGTGATTTGGATTTAATTTTTCTCGCATGGGTAATTAAATGAACAGGTAACGTTTTTCAATCCACCAATAGATCTACCTGTATGAGAAGAAACGGGCGACAGCCCGTTTTTGTTTTTCTTAGGGCACGCGAGTTGAGAGACCATTGAAGAGGATAAACGGAAAAAAAGGCAAGAAAAGACCGAAAGACAAAAGCCGGAAACAACATCATTGGTCACCGGATAATATGAAAACAATGATCGCCCGGACAAAAGATTTACTGGATCCATTGTGTGACGCCGAGGGGATGGAACTGGTACACATAGAGTGCCAACGTGAAGCCGGAGGCAGAATACTTCGACTTTATATCGACAAACCCGGTGGTGTGACCTTGGATGATTGCATACATATCAGTCGTCAATCGAGTGACATGTTAGATGTATATCTCGAAGACACGGGGCCGTTCAACCTGGAAGTCTCATCGCCGGGATTGAATCGACCGCTGGGAAAAAAGCGCGACTTTGATAGATTCAAAGGAAACCGGGTAAATATTAGAACCACTCCGTCTGTTGGCGGTAAAAAGAAAATTAATGGTGTTCTGCTGGGCATATCAGAAGATGTGGTAAAAGTTTCGATGGATGACCAAATCGTGGAGATTCCGTATCAGGACATTGTAACAGCCAGGCTTGCGGATAACATCTCTAAAGAGATTAAATTTTGATTGACAGTAAAAAACTTGGATCCAGGCACCGCCACAGTGGGGCACTGCCCCGACGGAAAGACCAGGTTTTCAGTGACAGAATAAATAACAGTGGAGAAAACGGATGTTTATATCAGACATAAAGCGTGTCGTCGAACAGGTGAGTCGAGACAAGGGCATTAACCGTGAGATTTTAATCAAAGCTCTTGAGGAGGCTTTGGTATCTGCTGCGAAGAAAAAATTTGGGAGCAGCGTCGATATTGAAGTTCAATACAATGAATCGACCGGCGAAATAGAGGTCTTTCAGTTTAAAGATGTTGCCGAAGTCGTTACAGAACCTGACCTGCAAATCAGCATTAAAGAGGGACGAAAGCTGGATCCGGAATGTGAAGTCGGCGATAGCCTCGGGACAAAAATGGACACTTCCACCTTCGGACGCATCGCTGCTCAGTCTGCCAAGCAGGTCATTATACAGAAAATGAAAGATGCTGAAAGGGATGCCGTCTATTCCAACTTTATTGACCGAAAGGGTGAAATCATCAACGGCATCGTTCAGCGTTTTGATCGAAACGATATTGTTGTTAATCTCGGACATACAGAAGGAATCCTTCCGACTCGAGAACAGATCCCAAAGGAATCCTACCGTCGTGGCGATCGCATCAGAGCATACATTGTCGATGTCCTTTACGACACACGCGGTCCGCAGATTGTTCTTTCCAGAACGCACCCTGATTTTTTGGTCGCCCTTTTTAAAACAGAAGTTCCGGAAATAAACGAGGGGATCGTCACCATTATCGGGGCCACACGGGAACCCGGCATACGGGCAAAATTTGCAGTCACTTCAAACGATTCTGATATTGATCCCGTTGGCGCCTGCGTCGGAATGAAAGGCAGCCGTGTTCAAAATGTTGTTCAGGAACTCAAAGGTGAGAAAATAGATATTATTCCATATCATATTGACCCGGCAAGATTTGTGTGCAATGCACTTGCGCCTGCGGAAATTTCAAGGGTTATCATAGACGAAGAAGATCGTTCCATGGAAGTTATTGTTCCTGACGAATTTCTTTCAATCGCCATCGGGAAAAAAGGCCAGAATGTGCGGCTGGCTTCAAAGTTGACCAAATGGCACCTTGATGTCATCAGTGAAACACGATACAGCGAAGCCATGCAGGACGGATATGATTCTTTGGTATCACTACCGGATGTTGGGATCAGTCTGGCGGATGCATTATATGAAAAAGGCTTTTTTTCTGCAGATGAACTCAGCAGGGCCTCAATAGAAGATCTCATCCAGATAAGAGATATTACTGAAGAAAAAGCCATACAACTTATTGAGGCCGGTGAGGCGTATTTATTAAATAGGAATCAAGTCGATGAAACATCCAAAGAAACGTTACCGGAAGATGATGATGAGCACAACGGCTCTTCCGATGTTTCGGATTCTTTAAAAGCCTCTGATGAGCAATCCGACAGCGATGAGGATCAGGCGGATGAAGCATCCAAAGATACGTTATCGGAAGAAGAAGAAAATGAGCATAACGGCTCTTCTGATATATCGGATTCTATAAAAGCTTCTGATGACCAACCCGGCAGCGATAAGGATGTGACCGGACAAACGATCGTTTCGGACGAGAAAGAAGCAGATTCTGCGGAGTCAACCAAATAACCATCTGGACAAATAAATCGTAAGACAGCAATACATAGCGACGAATAGAGAAATAAACAAACACATACAACAGGCTACAAATAAATAACTTTAGGGGGGATTGGATGGCAAAGATCAGAATATATGAGCTTGCCAGGGATCTTAACATGACCAATAAAACGCTTCTTGAAAAAATACGGGATATGGATATTGAAGTAAAAAGCCATATGAGTTCTATAGATGATGAAACGGAAGCTCGTATTAGAGGAAAGATTCTTGGTTCGCCAGCAAAAGAAGTTGAGGAAACGCGTATAAAGCCGACACTGATCAGAAGGCGTAAAAAACGTGTCCGACCGAAGCCGGTTGAAATTGAAACTAGTGCCGAACCGGAATTGCGTCCCGAAAAGATAGACGTTAAGGATCAAACACCTGAGAAAATTCTTGAAGAAAAAGAACTGCCCTCTGATAAAGAAACTAAAAAGCCTGAAAAGAAAGAAATCCCTGAAACAGCGGTAAAAGAAACAGCAAGTATAGAGAAAGAAAGTGTTAAAAAAGTCGAAGCTGCTGACAAAGTTACGGCAAAAACAGGCGTTGTCAAAGAAAAACCTGACGCCGAAAAGCCGGTCGCAAAAAAACTTGAAAAACCCGCTGACCTAAAGAAATCAACACCCAAAAAAGTAACCAAAAAACGTAAAAAAGATACGCCGGCAAAAATAATAAAACTGCCTGTATCACCTCCCCCAAAGAAAAAAGAGCCCGAGATCGAAAAAGATCTTGTTTCCAAACTCGAAAAGAAACCTGCAGCCAAACCGGAACGCAAAGCGACTCCGAAAGATGAGCCCGTAAAAGAACATAAGAAATCGAAGAAAAAATGGACCCAAAAACCTGATGAAGGGGTGACGGACAGAAAGTTTTTCAAAAAGAAAATCTCCTTTCGGAAAAAGGAAGTTGTTGAGGGAGCGGATCTTTATGCCAAAGGGCATCGAGGCCGAAAGGGACGAAAGGCAGCTAAAGGCAAAGCAGCGATTGCTAAACAAAAGCCGTTGATTACGGTACCCAAAGCCATTAAGCGCAGAATAAAAATCGATGATGCCATCGCCCTGTCTGATCTGGCAAAACGAATGGGGATAAAGGCCAGTGAAATGATAAAGAAATTAATGGACTTGGGTGTCATGGCGACGGTAAATCAAGTAATAGACTTTGATACCGCCGTTCTCGTTGCGGCAGAATTTGATTATGAACTTGAAAAAGCCTCCTTTGAGGAAAAGACGGTCCTAAAGGTACAAGAGGATGATCCGGACAAACTCCTTTCAAGACCTCCGGTGGTAACCATAATGGGGCATGTCGATCATGGGAAAACATCACTTCTTGATGTGATAAGAAAAACCAAAGTTACGGAAAATGAAGCAGGAGGTATTACACAACACATTGGCGCCTATAATGTAACGACGGACAAAGGACAGATCGTCTTTTTGGACACTCCGGGCCATGAGGCCTTTACGGAAATGCGTTCCCGTGGTGCTAAGATTACCGATTTAGTTATCCTGGTCGTTGCCGCCGACGACGGTGTTATGCCTCAAACCATCGAGGCGATAAATCACTCCAAGGCCGCAGAAGTTCCGATTATCGTGGCCATTAACAAAATGGACAAGCCGGATGCAAACCCTGATCGCGTTCAGCGAGAGCTTGCCGATGTCGGAATTGTGTCTGAAGACTGGGGGGGCGATACCATCTTTGTACAGGTTTCCGCAAAAGAGAATAAAGGAATAGATGATTTGCTTGAAATGGTACTTTTGCAGGCTGAACTGCTGGAACTTAAAGCCAACCCGGACAAACTCGCAGCAGGGCACGTGGTCGAGGCCAAACTGGATTCGGGCAGAGGCCCTGTGGCAACGGTCCTGGTTAATGAAGGAACCCTTAGAATTCACGATCCGGTCGTCTGCGGTGTACACTATGGTAAAGTACGTGCATTGCTAAATGACATGGGACGACATGTAACATTTGCAGCGCCCTCAACCCCGGTGGAAATCATCGGTCTTTCCGGTGTGCCCAATGCAGGAGATGTGCTGATTGCATTAGCGGACGAGAAGGATGCTAAACAGGTCAGTTTGCATCGAACTCAGAAACAGCGGTCAAAAGAACTTTCTAAAACCAGCAGGTTAAGCCTTGAAAAACTGTATGAAAGGATGCAGGAAAATGAGGTTAAAAATCTGAACATCATTATTAAGGCCGATGTGCACGGTTCCATCGAAGCCCTTACCGATGCGTTGACCAAGCTTTCCAATGAGGAAGTCAGGATCAGTGTCATCCATTCGGCCACAGGGGCCTTGAATGAGTCGGATATCTCTCTTGCTGCCGTGTCGAATGCGATCATCTTGGGCTTTAATGTTCGTCCCAGCTCTAAAATTCAAATGCTTGCTCATGAAGAAAATGTCGACATACGTTTCTATAATATTATTTACAATGTAATCAAAGACGTCAAAAATGCTATCGTCGGTATGATGTCATCTACCTTTGAAGAACGCACGCTTGGCAGAGCTGAAGTGAGAGAAGTGTTTCATGTCCCTAAAGTTGGTGCCATAGCGGGCTGTTACGTCACCGAAGGCAAAATAGAACGGGCACAGTTCGCACGCATCCTTAGAGATTGGGTGGTGACCTATGAGGGCAAAATTTCTTCTCTTCGTCATTTCAAAGATGATGTAAAAGAGGTCCAAAGCGGTTATGAATGCGGCATCGGCATTAAAAATTATAATGATATCAAACTTGGCGATATCATTGAATGCTACTATGTGGAAGAGATAAAACCTGAATTTGAATAAAGAAATGAAGCGCAACGCGGAAATTGGACTTTTTACGAAGCCGTCAATTTTTAATAAACTCGTAAAAAGCCAACATTGAGACGGCAAAGTTAAAAGTTCAAGTTCAAGGCGTCGCGAATTTTGTGGAATGAAGCGTACTTATGTACGCCGCAGTGAACACGAAATGAGGCGCAACGCAGAAATTGGACTTTTTACGAAGCCGTCAATTTTTAATTTGTAAACTTTGAACATATTGTGGCAATATATTTTTAACCTCAATTGAGTAAGATGAGCATCTCATGGTTGCGGGCTTAGGAATTGTTACATTCAGGCTGCATGATTGTCATTCTTTGAAAGCCAAAAGAAAAATTGTTAAATCCATCATCGGCCAGATGCGCAATAATTTCAATGCCTCGGTTGCTGAAATAGGATCAAACGACATATACCAGCGCGCAATGATAGGATTTGCCCTGGTTGGAAACAATCGAGCGGTGATAAATTCCAAAATAGACAAAATTTTCAATCTCGTTGATGAGTTGAATCTGGCTGAGATCATCGACACAGAAATGGAGATTATTAATATATGAAACCGTTTGCACGATCTGACAGAGTCAGCGGTCAAGTACAAAAAGTGCTGTCGGAAATACTTTTAAAAAAAATTAAAGATCCCCGTCTTGAAGCTGCTACAATTACAAGCGTAAAGATGTCACGGGATTTAAAATTCGCACGGGTCTATTTTGTTACATCCGGCGGCAAAGAAAGTATAAAAGAGGCTGTTGAAGGATTTAAGAGTGCGCTGGGTTATGTAAAGCGTAAACTCGCCTCTCAGTTGGGATTACGTTATATGCCGGAGCTTAGATTTTTTTACGACGACTCGTTTGATTACGGGTCGCACATTGACGAAGTTATTAAGGCTGTAAAATCAGGAAATGAATTCAATAATACAACAATTTAATAACAGCAACAAAATTTTAGTTGTTTGTCATGCCAACCCTGATGGTGACGCCATCGGATCTCTGATCGCTCTGGGGCTGTCTTTAGAGGCATTGAATAAAAAAATAACCTTATATTGTGAAAGTCCCATTCCGGCGGTATATCGCTTTCTTCCGGCAGTTCATCGTGTCGTAAAAAAGATTGGCCGTTTAAATTATGATGCGGCCGTTATACTTGATTGCGGCGACTTGAGCCGGGTTGGGAAAGCGGTCTCTTTCGTGAAACAGATACCGGTCATTGTGAACATCGACCATCATGTTACAAATACCGGTTTCGGTCATCTTCAATTGATCGACACCTCCGCATGTGCCACCGCTGAAATCGTATACCGGCTGATAAAACAGATGGGTCTTTCCTTTGATAAACCCATCGCTACGTCAATATATACCGGAATTTTAGCAGATACAGGTTCATTTCGTTTTTCAAATACCAATAAAGCAGCCTTTGCCATTTGTCAGGAGATGGTGGAACTCGGCGTCGATCCTCACAATATTGCCCAGCACGTATACGGTACATATTCTTTAAGTCGCATAAAGCTTTTAAATCTTGCCCTTGACTCTATTGAACTATCCAAAAACGGCAAACTGTCAATTATGACACTGACCAAGGATATGTTCGATGAAACACATACACAGTCCGAGGATGTTGACGGCCTGATTAATTACGCAAAACGTATTGAGGATGTTGAAGTCGCAGCACTGATACAGGAGCAACATAACGGTAAAAAAAGATCAAAAACGCCGAACCGGTTTCATGTCAGCCTGCGTTCCGATGGGGCCGTTGATGTTGCAGCTATCGCATCCTTGTTTGGTGGAGGCGGTCACTCCAGTGCCGCCGGATTCAGTATTGAATCGACACTTTCTAACATAAAATCAAGGATTTTTAGTCTGGCTGATAAAATATAACCTGAAACTTTACATGCCAAATTTTGAAAGGCAAGAATCGAGCGGGGTTATCGTTGTTGATAAACCCCCGGGCATCACCTCCGCCAAATTGGTGGCCCGCGTCAAGAAATTGCTGAAAGCAAGAAAAGCAGGACATACCGGTACACTTGATCCCTTTGCGACAGGTGTACTTGTGTGCTGCATCAATCGCGCAACAAAGCTTTCCAGATTTTTTCTGCACGGCAAAAAAAAATACGAGGCTGTTCTTCACCTTGGCGTTGCAACAGATACACAGGATTCAACCGGGACCGTGACGAACATATGCCATGACGTAAAATTTTCTAAAACAACCATACAAACTGCATTTAAAAGGTTTGAAGGAAATATAAAGCAGCTGCCGCCGATTTACTCGGCCCTAAAACATAAGGGGGTTCCGCTTTACAAACTTGCACGCAGCAAAAGACCTGTACAAAAACCGGCAAGGCAAGTTACCATAATAACCCTTAACATACTTGAGATTCATTCGCCATTCATACGCTTTGAGGTCCTTTGTTCTGCCGGAACATATATCAGAACCCTGTGTGCAGACATTGGCGCATCCTTGGGATGCGGTGGTCATCTTAAAGAACTCAGGCGCATTGAAAGCAGTGGATTTTCAATTACGGATGCTGTAACGTTAGAAGAACTGGAAGATCTGGCTTTATCTGAAAAATCATCCGATCGAATCATCAGCATGCCAAATGCCTTAAAGGATATGCCGGAATATATTGCCGACAACGTTTTGGTTAACAAAATAAACCATGGTCATATCATTACAAAAGATGATGTTATGTCTGAACAGATAAACGCTTTTGAAGACTTTATCAAAATCGTCGACACCGACAAAACGCTCGTGGCGGTAATAAAGTACGCCAAAGAAAAGAACAGGTACGCCTATTGTTGTGTATTCAACATGTGAATTCATCATAACGACTATTTTAATAAAAGGAGGCAAAATAAATTGGTCCTGACATCGAACGAAAAACAGAAATTGATTGAGCAATTTAAAGTACATGAAGACGATACCGGCTCTCCCGAGGTACAGGTCGGTCTTTTAACGCACCGTATTTCTTATTTAACCGAACACTTAAAAATTCATAAAAAGGATCACCATTCAAGAAGAGGGCTCTTGATCCTTGTGGGAAGACGGCGAAGGCTTTTAAATTACGTTAAAAACAAAGATGTAAAACGATATCGCAAAATCATTGAAACCTTAGGCCTGCGAAGATAGATGACACGAATGATATTCGGGTCTTTCTCGAAAACAGGTCACACAGAAGTTGGATTGCCGGATGTCTGTATCGTTCAATCGAGTATAGGATAATATCAATAATTTAACCTGCATCAGGTCATAACTTTTATCAATTTTGCCATCAGCAATTGAATGAACATCAATTTTAATAAAAAAATATACAATGTCTTTCAATTGGACCTATCGAACCCATGAAAAATCCGTGCGATACCTGTTGATGTCTTTTATTCGGACGAAAAAAGACCATCGTGTTGGGGTACAAACACGGTTTTGAAGCTGCTTGGCTTTTAGGAGACAAATATGGAAACTTTATTAAAAACAGAGATTAGAGGAAAAACTCTGAGTATCGAGACCGGCAAACATGCCAAACAGGCTTCCGGTTCAGTTGTGGTTCAATATGGGGACACCATTGTGCTTGTGGCGGTTGTATCATCTAATGAAGAACGGTCGGTTGATTTTTTGCCGCTGACCGTCGAGTATCAGGAAAAGGGTTATGCAGCGGGCCGAATACCCGGGAATTATTTCAGGCGTGAAATCGGCAGGCCCAGTGAAAAGGAAACCCTGACCGCCCGGATTATCGATCGCCCCATTCGACCCCTCTTTCCCAAAGGATATCGATTTGAAACCCAAGTTATTGCAACCGTATTGTCCATGGATCAGGAAAACGACCCTGACACGCTTGCAATGATCGGGGCATCTGCTGCCCTTGAAATATCAGACATTCCATTTGAAGGACCCATTGCATGTGTCCGTGTGGGACGAATCGACGGCCAATTAAAAATCAATCCCACTGTCGACGAATATGAAAATTCCGACATCAACATTATTGTCGCCGGATCAAAAACCGGTGTTGTGATGGTCGAAGGGGGCGGCGATATTGTCAGTGAATCGGATATGCTCGAAGCCATTTTTTTCGGCCACAAGTCCATGCAGCCGATTATCGATATGCAGCTGAAACTTAAAGAAATCAGCGGTGTACCAAAACGAACCTTCATACCGCCCCAAAAAGATGAGACACTTGTTGCAACCATTGAATCCAAAACATCGTCTAAGATATATGACGCTCTGGCGATACCCGAAAAAAGTAAACGCAGTGCCGCCCTTCACAATTTAAAATCAGAGTTGTTCGAAGAACTGGGAGAGGCCCATGCAGACCAAAAGGACGAGGTAAACGGCATATTTAGTGACACGCTGAAAAAAATTAGCCGGAACATCATCCTCAAAGAAAGGCGTCGTATCGACAACAGAAAATTTGATGAAATAAGACCGATCACCTGTGAAGTCAACATTCTGCCCCGACCTCACGGCAGCGCTCTCTTCACACGGGGAG
>Ga0102950_1000259_pt1 | contig 13900 bp, 12 predicted proteins | sample SalPon2A_B_D2_MG_FD_78505 | JGI IMG/M metagenome (GOLD analysis project Ga0102950, IMG submission 78505) | Soil microbial communities from South San Francisco under conditions of wetland restoration - Salt Pond MetaG R2A_B_D2_MG | ecosystem: Environmental > Terrestrial > Soil > Wetlands | place...
GAAGGCCGTTCGGCCCTCCCCTCGAGGTTCGCCGCGCCCCGCAGGCCCGGGACCACGCGCCGCAGGCCCTTCAGGAGGCGGGCGCCGTTGCGGTACACGTGCATCCGGAGCCCGCCGCCGTCCCTCTCCGCCCGGCCCGCCAGCAAGCTGAGCACGACCTGCGCCGGCTTGACCGTGGACAGCAGGCAGTAGAGCCGCCGGAACCCAGGCTCCCGTCCCAGCCGCCGGTACATGGTGATGCGCTCCGCCTGCTGGAGGTGGGTGAGGTCCTGGCTCTTGGAGCCCCCGTGCAGCGCGAAGCGGGTCCACACGTCCGGCACCGTCGCGATCCTAGCCCCGGCGGCCAGGGCCCGGTTGCACCACTCCATGTCCATGACGTAGTGGTAGCGATCGTCCAGCCCGCCGGTCTCCTCCCACAGCTCGCGCGTCCAGAACATCGAGGGCTGGTAGAAGTGGAAGGCGGGCGCCGGACCGTTCCGCAGGATGGGGAAGGGGTGGAACGGCTCCCCTTCCCACGGCAGGGAGCGTTTCACCAACCGGGGCTCGCCGTCGCCGAACTGCACCTTGTCCATGGCGCCGAGCACGATCTCCGTGCCCGCCCGGTGCATGGCCTCGGTCACCTCGGCCAGGGCGCCGGGGTGATACGTGTCGTCGCTATTCAGCCACCCCAGGATGCTCCCCGTGGCCCAGCGGAATCCCTTGTTGATGGCGTCGCTCTGCCCGTCGTCCGACTCGCTGACCCAGCGGGTGATCCAGGGCGCATAGCTCCGGATGATGTCGACGCTCCCGTCCGTGCTGCCGCCGTCGACCACGATGTACTCGAGCTTCGGATAGCCCTGCAGCAGCACGGAGCGGAGCGTCTCCTCCAGGAATCCCGCCTGCTGGTAGGAGGGCGTCACGATCGTGATGGAAGGCCACGCCGTGCCGTCGCGCATCGTCGGCGGCACCGGGTCGGACGCGTCCGTCCACGGCCACCCGGTCCGGTCCTTCGGAGGGGGCGGCAGGTCCTCGATCCTGGGCACCGTCGAGTCCGTCACGGCTGTCACGTGCCGACCGGAAGGCTCCGGGGAGACGCCCCGTCGGCGTGTCCCTCGCGCCACGGCCATCCGGCCGCCTCACCCCGCAGGATCTCGCCGTACCAGGCCACGAAGTCGTCGGCGTAGCGCTCGACGTCGAATCGGCTTCTCGCCTCCCTGGCGGCGTTCTCCGCCAGGCGGCTGCGGAGCGGCCCATCGGCCAGCAGACGGACGATGGCGGCCGACAGTGCGTCGGGATCGCCGGGGGGCACGAGCATGCCCGTGGCCGTCTCCTCCTCAACGGCCGCGATTCCGGGGACCGCCGTCAGAGAGCGCACCTGCTCGGGCACGCCGCCGACGGCCGTGGCGACCACAGGGGTTCCGCACGCCAGGGCCTCCAGAACCGTGCAGGGGAAGTTGTCCTCCCGAGCCGTGTGCAGGTACAGGTCGGCGGCACGGTAGTGCTCGGCGACGATCGACGGGTCGTCCTGAAAGGGGACGAACCGCACGGTGGCGTTTCCGATGCGTACCGGGTCCGACGACTCTCCGAGGGCCAGGAGCACCAGCTCCCCGCCGCTTCCGGCCAACCGCTCCGCGGCCTCGGCCACCGCAGCCCGGGCCGTCGCGAAGTCCTTCCGGCTGTTGGCCCGGATTCCGTCCGCGGCCAGGAGCACGACCCGGGCGTCCCGAGGCACCCCCAGGTGCATGCGCGCGCGGCGAGTATCGCCTGGATGGAAGACGGAGAGGTCGATGCCGAGCGGAATGACGCGCGCCCCGCGCACGGCCGGGGCCAGCATGGAAGCTTCCACCCGGTCCATCAGCCATCGGGACGGCGTGGCCACGTGCAGCGACGCCTTCGAGAAGATGTCGCGCTTTCTCCGCCAGTTGTAGTCCGTGGCGTCGGCCTGCACCGCCGGATGGATCGTCAGGTCGGGACACTCCCCGCAGCCCGTCTTCCAGCGCTCGCAGCCGAAGGAGTAGGCGCAGTGCCCGCTCAGCAGCCACGCGTCGTGGAGGAAGAGCACGACGGGAGCCCTTTCCGCGATCATCGAGAGCGCCCGGAGGTCGAAGTAGCCCCCGTGCAGGTTGTGGCAGTGGACCAGATCGGGGCTCTCGGGCAGGAGGTCGAACAGCTTCCAGGACCCCGGGAAGTGGAAGTCCTCCACGCCGCGCCGGATGTCCCGGAATCGCGCAGGCTCGGCGACCCTGCGCAGAGTTCTTGCCGTGGCCCGCGCCAGGGGGCTGGACGTCCCCATCCGGCCCGCAATCGCGCGGAGAACGCGTGCGGGCCACGGACGATTCTGCTCGTTGGGGATCTCGAAAACGCCCGGATCGTCGCTACCCTTCCGCTTGACGGCCATCCAGCTCGTGATCCCTCGCGCCGCGTAGGCACGGTGCAGGCGCCATGCGGCCTGGGCGGCGCCGCCGCGGGTGTCGTGCGTGTTGACGTGAAGGATCTTCAGATCCGCGCCACTCACGGTTCCCTCGCGGCGGCGGAGGTACGCGCGTCGGACGACGGAGGCGGCTCGGAGGGCAGGTCCGCCGCCCCGCCCGGGCCGGTCGACAGGCGCCCGTCCAGCCAGAGCGCGTGCAGATCCCCCAGCACGCGGCCCACGCGCCGATGTCCGGCACGGTTCCAGTGCCAGTCGACCTGCAGGTAGTGCTCCGGACCCATGTGCTCGAACAGCGGGACGAATCCCACCCCGGCGCGCTCGCAGATGGCCGCAAGCGTCCGGTCCAGGAGCCCTTCGTCGAAGCGCTCCGCCCCGTCGTCCAGGGCCAGCTTGCGCTCCAGGATCGCCCGAGGCGCCGCCGACAGCTCCGGGATCGACACGATCACCAGGTCGGCGCCGGCGGCGCGGCAGGCGTCCCATCCGCGCTCGATCAGGTACTCCGCCGCGGCGAACACCCGGCTCGACAGCAGTCCCCCGCTGCAGATCTCGACGTATGCGTCCACGCCCCGGTCCCGCGGGAAGCCGATCTTGCCCTCGCGCACGTGCGCCGTGACGATCGCCGGGCCAGTTCCGTCCTCCCCCAGGCGGACCGCCGGCGAGCGATAGCCGTCGGTGGACGGGCGCAGACTGTCGTACAGGTCGTTGCCCAGGTAGACCATCCACACGACGAGCTTGCCGGAGAGCCGGGCGCCGAGCCGCTCCATCCATAGGACCGGCTGCACCATACTGTAGCCGGGGGCGGCGAGGGCCGTCACCCTGGCCCCGCCCGCGTGGCGCAGGAACAGGTCCTCGTCGTCCGCGGCGTAGCCGAAGGCGAACGAGTCGCCGAACACGACCACCTCCGAATGGGACAGCCCGTGTGCCCCCCGATAGCCTTCCTCGTCCGTGACGACGTGGAACGGGTCGCCCGCCAGGTCTTCGGCGTGGCAGTCCAGGCCCGGACGGGGCTTCCAGCCCACCTCGGGCGCATACTCCACCAGCTCCTTCCAGCCCGTCGTCCGGGGCGTCGTGAGACGCGCAAGGCCGCGGGCCGCGGCCGACACCGCCCACAGCGTCAGGAGCAGCGCGCCGACCGGGATCACGACCACAAAGCTGGCCAGCGCGGCGATCGCGGCCAGCAGGTGGCGCGCCGGCGTCCTCCAGCTCCTCGAAGACCGGTTCATCTCAGTAGAGCGTGTAGTTGCGGCCGTCGAGCGCACGCCGCGCGGACGGCCGGATCAGGCGCTGGAGCGCCAGCACGGGGACCAGGGCCCACACCCACCCGTGACCGGATCGGCGTCCCCAGGCGAGCAGGGAGCGGAGCCAGCCGGTGCTGGAATCCGGCTCGGGCGCGGGCCCCGAGCTCGTATAGGCGCCCGCCTGAAGCGTGGATCGCGGCCGCCAGCCCGAGTCGACCGGCTCCGGACGACGCTTCATGTCGCCGCCGGCCCAGCCCACGACCGCGACGATGGCGAACGCCGTCCGCTCGAGGATGACGCCCGCCCGGCGCCCCAGGCCGCCGCACACCCGGCGCCAGGCTCCATACGCGCTTCGGCGGAGCCGCGGCCGAGCCCGGCCGGCCACCAAGAGGATCGCGAGAACACCTGCACCCCACAGGGACCACGCCGGCGCCCCGGCCGCGAGGAAGATGACGGATGCGATCAGGGCCGCTCCGAGGCTCAAGATGAGCCAGGTGCCGCGCACGAGCGCCCTGGTCGGTGGATCCGGAAGTCTGATCATCGCCTTCTCAATCGAGTTCGTATCCTTCTCAGTCGAGTTCGTACTGGTCCCGGTACGCCGCCGTGTCTTCCGAGAGGGCGGCGGGCTGGTCTTCCTTGAGGAGGACGTAGTCCTCGAGCACCAGGCAGTCCATGTGGGTCGCCATGAAGCACCGGAACGCATCCTCCGGGTCGCACACGATCGGCTCCCCCCGGATGTTGAAGCTCGTGTTCACGATGACCGGGGAACCCGTCCGCTCGTAGAACCGCTGCATCAGCCGGGCGTAGCGTCCGTGACGCTCCGGGTCGACGGTCTGCACGCGCGCGGAGTAGTCCACGTGCGTGATCGCCGGGTAGACCGAGCGCGGCACGGCGACGCGGACCCTGAGGTCCGGGTCCTCGAGCTTCCGCTTCTCCTCGTCGCCCAGCCGCGCGCGCAGCGCCTCGCGCACCGGAGCCACGAACAGCATGTAGGGGCTGTCCTCCTCCTCGCGCATCTCGAACACCTCGTGCACGTGGTCGCGCAGCACGCACGGCGCGAAGGGCCGGAAGGACTCGCGGAACTTGATCTTGAGGTTCATGGTCTGCTGCATCCGGGTCGAGCGCGCGTCCCCGATGATGCTCCGGTGACCCAAGGCCCGCGGTCCGTACTCCATCCGGCCCTGGAACCAGCCCACGACCTTCTCCTCCTCCAGGACTCCCGCGACGCGGTCCAGGAGCGCGTGCTCGTCGTCGATGTGCTCGTAGCGCGCCCCCACCGAGTCCAGGAAGAGCCCGATGTCCTCGTTGGAGAAGGAGGGCCCCAGAAAGGAGCCCTGCTGGCTGTCCCCGCGCCCGACCGTCCGCGGCCGGTCCATGTAGTGGTGCCAGACGAGCTGCGCGGCTCCCAGCGCTCCGCCGGCGTCCCCCGCGGCGGGCTGGACCCACACGTCCTCGAAGGGCCCCTCGCGCAGGAGGCGGCCGTTGGCGACGCAGTTCAGCGCCACGCCGCCGGCCATGACCAGGTGGTCCATGCCGGTGAGCTCGTGCACGTGGTCGGCGGCCCGCAACACGATCTCTTCCGTGACCGCCTGGATCGAGGCCGCCAGGTCCATGTCCTTCTGCGTGATCGGGGTCTCGGGGCGGCGGGGCGGGCCGCCGAACAGGTCGTGGAACTTCTCCGAGGTCATCGTGAGGCCGCGGCAGAAATCGAAGTACTCCATGTCGAGCCAGATCGAGCCGTCCTCCCTCAGGTCGATGAGACGGTCCCGAATGACGTCGGCGTAGAGCGGCCGGCCGTACGGGGCCAGCCCCATGAGCTTGTACTCGCCCGAGTTCACCTTGAAGCCCGTGTAGTAGGTGAACGCGGAGTACAGCATCCCGACCGAGTGCGGGAAGCGCATCTCGTGCGTCAGCGTGATCCGGTTGGCGCGTCCGTAGCCCATCGAGCTCGTGGACCACTCCCCGACGGCGTCGAGCGTCAGGATGGCCGCCTCCTCGTAGGGCGAGGGGAAGAAGGCGCTGGCCGCGTGCGACTCGTGATGGTCGGCGAAGCAAACCTCGCCGGCGAACGCACCGCCCAGCTCGGTTCGCAGCAGCTTCGGCAAGTCGAGCTTGCGGACGGACCAGTCCGGAAGGGCCCGGCGGAACGGCTCGAAGCCATCGGGTGCCACGGCCAGGTGCGTCTCCAGGAGCCGCTCGAACTTGACGAGCGGCTTCTCGTAGAACACCGCCACGTCCAGGTCCGCCGGCCCGATGCCCGCCCACGACAGGCAGTACTCGATCGCCTTCGTCGGGAAGCCGTCGTCGTGCTTCTTGCGGGTGAAGCGCTCCTCCTGGGCGGCCGCCACGATCTCGCCGTCCCGAAGCAGCGCCGCCGCCGAGTCGTGGAACAGGGCGGAGATCCCAAGGATGTAGACCTCGTCACCGGCTCTCTTGCCGTTCTCGGATGGCATGTCTCAGCTTCCTCCCATGAGGGCGCGAGCGCGGGAACCCATTCGGCCCACGAGGCCGTCGGCGGCGTAGGGAACCGGGTCCTCGGTCCCCTCGGTCGAGAGGACGCGGGTCTGCAGGTCGTCGAACTCCGTCGTCGACCCTCTCTCCAGGGCCCGCGCCAGGCTCATGTCGGCCTGTCGCGGCGGCGCCCGGCCGTCCCGGAGTCGCCGTCGCTCCCCGCCCCGGCGTCCACGCCCACCCCGACCTCGAGATCCAGCGATCCGCGGCCGCGGACGGACACGGGCACGCGGTCCCGTCCGCCGCCGTACTTGCGGGCCAACGCCTCGAGGACGGCCGCCACCTTCCGGTGGCCGCTCCGGCTCCAGTGGTAGTCCCGCTCCAGGTAGTCGCCGGCGTCCAGGTGGTCGCGGAGGTGGGCGACCGGGACGCCGCGCTCTCCGCACGCGCGGGCGATGTCCCGCTCCAGGCGAGCCTCCTCGAACGCCTCCCGGCGGCCGCCGTCCGACAGCGCCTCCTCGATCTCCCGCCGGGCCACCGGCGAGAGCTCCGGAACGGTGAGCAGCACGAGCCGGGCTCCCGCGGCCGAACACACGTCCGCCCCCCGGTCCAGCACGTGCCCGAACGCGGCCAGGGCGCGTCGCGCGTGGAATCCACCGCGGCACAGCTCCACGTAGCCGGCCCTGCTGCCCTCCTGGGACGAGGCCGTCCACGGGTCCGGACTCACGTGCCCGTCGGCCTCCGACCAGGTGACGCCGCCGTCCGAGGAGCGCAGGAAGGGCTGCCGATAGCGGCCCACCGCCGGGTTGAGGTCGTCCTCCAGGTCGTTGCCCAGGTAGAGCATCCACACGACCAGCTTGCCCTCGAGGCGGTCCGCGTAGGTCTCCATCCAGCGCAGCGACTGCAGCATGTTGTAGCCGGCGCAGCCGATCGCCTTGACCTCGACCTCTTTCGGCAGGTCCGCGAAGAAGTGGCGGTCGTCGACCCCGAAGCCCTGCGCGAAGGAATCGCCGAACACCACGACGTCCGCCGAGTCCAGCGTGGCTCGACCTCGCCAGCCGTCGCCGTCGGTCGAGATTCGGAAGGTGTCCTGGTTCAGGTCGCCGGCCCACGTGCGCAGGTGAGGGCGCGGCTTCCAGCCCGCCCTCGGATCGTACTCCACCAGGGCGTCCCAGGGACGCGGCCGCCGGCCGAGCGCCCCGGCCAGCCACTCCGTCAGCGTCCCCATCACCCAGAACGGAGCCGTGAGCGACAGCACCGGCAGGGCCGCCAGCAGTCCCGCCAGAGACGCCGCGAAGGCCAGCAGCGCGGAGCCCGGGCGTCGCGCCGCTTCCCGGCGCGAGGCGGCGCGCGTCGCCGTCGGCTCTCCCAGCACGCGTGCGCCCATGTTCTCAGTACAGGGTGTAGTTGCGGCTGGAAGGCCCGCCGCCGAACCGGCCGCCCAGCGCCCTCAGGATCCACAGATAGGGCACCAGCGCCAGGACCCAAGGCCGCCCCGAGCGACGCGCCCACGCCGCCAGCTCCGCGGCCCATCCACGCACTCCGGTCGGCACGGCATAGGGGGAAGTCGCGGAATATGCCCCCGGTTCCGTCGTCTGGCGCCGTTTCCAGCCGGATGCGGCCCGTCCGGACCCGTCCGCCTCCTCTCCCGCCCCGTGGCGTCCGACCGTTCGGATCACCTGGAAGGCGAGGAACAGGAGCCAGATTCGGAGCGCGGACCGCGCATAGCGCGCCACGTGGTTCCACCGTTCGTAAAACGGGCGGACCAGGTCGGGGTCGAGCCAGCCCGCGAAGCCGTTGACCAGGAACCCGACGAGGAGGGCGAGCGCGACCGCGTGAAGGCCCAGGCGCCACGCGCCCGCCTCCACGGCCGTCCCGGCCAGGCCATCGCCGGCGAGCCAGAAGACCCGCAGGCGGGCCCGGGTGGGCGTCGGCAGCGTCATCCTCGGTCGCGGCATCAACCGGAGTCTCCGATCTCGAAAGTATCCAGCAGGTTCTCGGGCACACCCACGTCCACGTACCCCCCATCGGGGAACGACACGCCCTGCACGCGAAGGCCCGCGTCCACGGCGGCCCGGATCACGTCACCCAGGTGCCGCTCCTCCGGTCCCGCGGGCGCTTCGCTCTCCCAGGATGCGGTCTCGCGGGCGAACCGGTGCAGGAGCTCCGTGAAGGCCGGCCCCCAGGCGACCGCGCCCCAGGTATGGGACAAGCGTTCCGGCCCCGGCTTGACCTGGAGACGCCGCACCCTGCCCTCTCCGTCCACGTAGACCTGGTCCACCAGCCGGGGATCGCCTGCGGGGAACAGGGCCAGGGCCGCGTCGCTCCCGGATGCCTCCAGCGAGTCCAGCAGCGGGGTGAACACGTCCCTGGGCCGGAGAAGGATGTCCGGAAAGCCGCACACCACCCGTCGACCCTGTACGAACGGGTACGCCTGGTCCAGCGTGAAGGGCACGCCCCACGGCGCGCCCATCATCAGGTAGGCCAGGTGCACGCCGCGCTCGCGGCCGTCTCCCAGGTAGGCGGGGATGTCCCATTTGCCGTCGCGCAGGATCACGTACACGCGGTCGGCTCCGGCCAGCCGCATGGCCTCGAGCACGTCGTCGCACGCCACCCGGACGCCGAGGCCCGCATCGCCGGACCTTCCGGACAGGGCCACGGGGAAGATTTCCTTGCTGCAGGGCAGCGAGGCCACCCTCGTCCCGAGCCCGGCGGCGGGCACCAGGCCCACCACGTCGCTCCGTCTCTCCACACCCGCCGGACCGTTCACACCGGGGCCCCCGGTCCGCTCACGACGATTCCCCCACGGTCGACGATCGGTCCACGTCCGGGTACCCCCTGTCCCGCTCCGATATTACGGTCGGCTCCAGCGGCCACTCGATGCGGAGCGCCGGATCGTCCCAGCGCACGCCGCGGCCGGCCGAGGACTCGTAGAACTCGGTCATCTGGTAGAACACTTCGGTGTCGTCCTCCAGCGTCTGGAACCCGTGCGCGCAGCCCTCCGGGACATAGATCGCCAGCCGGTTCTCGGCCGTCAGCACGGCGGATACATGCTCGAGGTAGGTCGGGGAATCTGCGCGCAGGTCCACGATCACGTCGTGGATCGAGCCCATCGTGCAGCGGACCAGCTTGGCCTCCCGGTACGGAGCCGCCTGGTAGTGAAGGCCCCTCAGGGTGCCGCGCTCGCGGTTGAAGGAGAGACTGCACTGAACCAGCCGAGGCGACAGCCCCGCGTCCTGGAACTCGCTCGAGCACCACGTCCGCGCGAAGAAGCCGCGCTCGTCCTCGAGGCGCTCGACCTCGACCACCCGGGCCCCGGAGATTTCCGTCTCCCGGAAGATCATCGTCGAAGTAGCCGGGCGCCGACGCGCCGCCAGATGGAGGGTGCCCCGACCTCCCCCGTGGGCTCGAAAACGAGGAGGTCCAGATCATGGAGATGCTCTCCCGCCGGCACGTGCCGGTGCTCGAGCAGCCTCAAGTGCGTATCCGCGGCCAGGGCCTCGTACCTCTCCAGAGAGCGGAGCCGGATGCGTTCGCCCCGCCCCGGTCGCTCCGGCACGTCGTGCTCGGGAATCAGATGCTCCTCCAGGATCAGGTGTCCTCCGGGCACCACGCAGTCGGCCAACACCCGCACCGCCTTTGCGTGCATGCGATCATCCGTGATTGCGACCAGGGCCTCCGCGCAGCGGACGATATCGAAGCGGTCGGGGCTCCTGAACCTCGGGATGGACGACCTCTGCCAGCGCACCCGATCGGCTCCCGCCTGCTTCCGAGCCTGCGCCAGCGCCTCGCGGGAGAAGTCGAACGCCGTCACCTGGAAGCTCATGTCGATCAGCAGCGACGTGAGGAGGCCGTTCCCGCAGCCCGCGTCGAGGAAGGTCGTGTCCTCGGGCCTTCGGAAGCGCTCGATGATCCGACGGTGCCACTCGGCTCTGAAGGCGAAATAGTCGACGTTGTCCTGTTCATCGCGGTCGTAGGCCTGGCTGGCCCGATAGGGACCGTAACGCCGGTACATCTCATCCCACCACTCGTGGGCCGGCCGATGGCGTCGCCACCATCGTCGTGCCCGGGACAGCACTCCGGTTCCGAGCATGTTTACGCCTCATCCGTTCATCCGTTGCGGTGACCGACCGCACACCGCCCCGTGGTTCGGGCCCTCCCGGGTCGTGATACGGCTCGCGAGACTATCCCGCGACGGTCGGCCTCGCCTCGGTCCACAGGAGTTCGTCGTCGAGCTCGCCGGCGGCGAGCCGCTTTTCGAGCTCCTTGAGCCGCGTGAAGGGTGGCGCTTTGAACACCTCGCGCGACAGGTCGATCTTCTCGAACATCTCCATGAGCTCCCGGGCGCCCGTGCGAGCGTCCTTCTCGCAGCGGAAGCCCGGCAGCTGGCTGTTGATCTTCTCGAAGGCGACGCGGTAGCTGCGGTTGTCGCCGTCGCTCTCCCCGATCGTGAGCCGACAACCCGGGAGGGCCTCCGACACGATCTCCGCCACCTCCCGGATCCGGTAGTTCTGCTCCGAGTCGCCCACGTTGAACACCTTGCCGTGCACGGCCTCGCGTGGCGCCTCGATCGAGCAGGCGATGGCCCGGGCGATGTCCTCGACGTGCACGAGCGGCCGCCACGGCGTCCCGTCGCTGATGAGCTTGATCTCGCCCGTGGTCCACGCCAGCCCGGCCAGGTTGTTGAGCACGATGTCGAAGCGCATGCGGGGCGACGGGCCGAAGGCCGTGGCGTTGCGCAGGAAGGTCGGCGAGAAGTCGTCGTCCGCCATGGCGCCGACGTCCCGCTCGACCAGCACCTTGCACCGCGCATAGGCGGTCTGGGGGTTGGGCTCGGAGGTTTCGTCCACCAGGTCGCTCTCGGCGACGCCGTACACGCTGCAGGAGGAAGTGTACACGAAGCGGGACACGCCGGCCTCGCGGCACTTCCGCGCCATGCGCAGGCTGCCCTCGTGGTTGATTCGGTAGGTCACCTGGGGATTGAGCTGACCCAGCGGATCGTTGGAGAGCTCGGCCATGTGCACGACGGCGTCGTAGCCGGCCAGGTCCTCGGCCTCGACCTCCCGTATGTCCTTGCGCAGAGCCGTCTCGAACCCATCCTCCCGGGGATAGAGCAGCCCCTCGGTGTAGAAGCAGGTGTCCAGCCCCTCCACGTGATGTCCCCTCCCCGAGAGGAGGGGCGTGAGGACGGCTCCGATGTATCCTTCCGTTCCTGTCACCAGGACCTTCATGTCAGGCGCTCCCGGACGCGGAGTGTCGGCTCCGTGCCCCTGAGGTGAACGATTCGGGGATGCGATCCACGATCGCCCGCCCGATCGGGAGGGCGGCCGTGGCCGCCGGCGAAGGGGCGTTGCACACGTGCATCGAGCGTTCGGCCGGCACGATGAGGAAGTCGTGCACCAGCTCACCCTTCGGCGTCAGGGCCTGCGCCCGGACGCCCGAGCCTCCCGGCGCCAGGTCCGAGACCCGCACCTCCGGGACGAGCCGCTGGAGGCTCTTCGCGAAGCGCCGCTTGCTGAGCGATCGGTGCAGCTCCATGGCCGTGACCGCGGGAAAGCGGGCGACGAGCCTCCAGAAGCCCGGGTAGGCCATCGCCTCCGCCGTGTCCTTCAGGCTCACGTCGCCCCAACCATACCCCTCGCGGCTCAGGGCGAGCACCGCGTTCGGCCCGGCGTGCACCGCCCCGTCGATCGAACGGGTGAAGTGGACGCCCAGGAAGGGGAGGTCCGGGTCCGGCACCGGGTAGATGAGGTTCCGGACCAGGCCCCGACGCCCCTCGACCAGCTCGAAGTACTCCCCCCGGAAGGGCACGATCCTGGCCGGCGGGCGCGCGCCCATCATGGCGGCCACCCGGTCGGCGTGCAGGCCGGCACAGTTGACCAGGAAGCGCGTCATGAACGAGCCGGCCTCGGTCTCGAGGGCCAGCCCATCCGGCATGACGCGAACCGCGCGCAGGCCGGCGCCCGTCCGCAGGTCCGCGCCCCGCTCCCCGGCGATGTGCGCGAACGCCTCCGCCACCCGCCGATAGTCGACGATGCCGGAGGCCGGGACGTACAGGGCGCGCACGCCGCGCACATGCGGCTCGATCTCGCGCAGCTCTTCGGGTCCCAGCACCCGGACCTCGAGGCCGTTGGCACGGCCCCGGGTCTCCAGCTCGGCCAGGTGGGGGAGCTCCTCCTCCCGGGTGGCTACGATGACCTTGCCGCACACCTCGCAGGGAATCCCCTGCTCCCGGCAGAAGTCCAGCGTCGCCTGGCGTCCCTCGGTGCACAAGCGGGCCTTGAGGCTGCCGGGCGGATAATAGATGCCCGAGTGGATGACCCCGCTGTTGTGCCCGCTCTGGTGCGCGGCCCAGCCGGACTCCTTCTCGAGGACCAGGGTGGACGACCCCGGATGGCGCCGCGTCAGCTCCAGGGCCGTCGACAGCCCCACGATGCCGCCGCCCACGACGGTGAAGTCGTATGTCACGCGCCCATCTCCGCGTCGACCTCCGCCAGCAGATCCACGTCCAGCAGCCGGTCCGCCGCCCACCGCACCAGCTCGAACTCCATCCCCGCCCGCCCGGCGATCGCCAGCAGGTCGTGTCCCCCGTCGGACTGGTTCAGGACCCAGAGCAGCGCCAGCGTCGCGCTGCGGCGATCCACCCGGCCGCCGACGGCATCGTACAGGCCGCGCCGCCCGAGCTGGGGCTCGCCCTTCGGGCTCAGGTTGCGGTAGGCGCGGTTCCCCTCCAGCACGTCCACGACCGCGAGGAGGGTCTCCAGCGTGTCCGTCAGGCCCTCGGGCTGGAGGAAGTCCAGGTCGTCCGCCGACGTGTGGTACTGGGGATACTCTCCCCACGGGGTCCGCATCAGGCAGCCCACCGGGAGATCGAAGCCCGGCGAGCCGTACTGTCGCTCGTCGTAGCCGTACGGCGTGAAGTCCCGGATGGCCGAGGGCGACTCCCGGTGCGCCAACACGTGCTCGACGGCGCGATCGATCGCGGCGTCGCCTCGGCGACTACGCTTGTAGTTGATAGACCCTCCGTCGCCCACCCCGGCCAGCACGAGGCCGTGCCGCACGGCGCCCACGCGCTCCTCGTTCCGCGCGAGCCACGCGATCGACCCGATGGTCCCCGGGACGAACAGGAAGCGATACGTGTACCGGTGCTCCCGCGCGGCCAGTCGCGCGGCCAGCCACGTCGCCGCCGCGATGCCCGACAGGTTGTCGTTGGCCAGGGACGGGTGGCACACGTGACAGGAGACCAGGACCTCCTGGCCGGTCGAGCCGGGCAGGACGCACTCGCCGTAGGTGAGGCTGCCGTCCTGTAGCGTGGAATCGATCCGGACCTCGTAGTCGCCTTCCGGGAGCGCCTCGAACCGTCGGTGCTCCATGCAGAAGCCCCACGTCTCCTCGTAGTAGGAGGTCCGGTACGGGATCCAGTCCGGATGGTCGGGGAGCGTGTGCACCCGCGCGGCCAGCTCCGCCCGGTCCAGGGTGGCGTGTACGGGCACGCTGTAGCCGACCACGTGCAGGTTGGAGTCGGCGAAATCCAGCACCGTGTCGCCGGCCGGTCCCCGGATCCAGGCGCCCCGGATATTCCACTCCCGCGGCACCGTCCAGTCCAGGACCCGCGTGCCGGTCGGGACCTCGCTCACCTCGAGGGGAATGCGCTCGGCGATCCGCGCCAGCGTCTCCCGGACCCCGTCGCCGGTCAGACTCCGGCAGATCGGGAAGAGCTCGGCCGCGAAGCCGTGCATGGCGGCGCCCGCGGTGGACGGCGGGCCGCCGGTCTCGGCAGACCCGGACATCAGAAGACCGC
>Ga0102950_1000261_pt1 | contig 13876 bp, 10 predicted proteins | sample SalPon2A_B_D2_MG_FD_78505 | JGI IMG/M metagenome (GOLD analysis project Ga0102950, IMG submission 78505) | Soil microbial communities from South San Francisco under conditions of wetland restoration - Salt Pond MetaG R2A_B_D2_MG | ecosystem: Environmental > Terrestrial > Soil > Wetlands | place...
CCTTTTTGGTAGATAACATCCCCTTCTCTTTTACCTATTATATTTTTCGGATTAGAGTACTTAGCAATAAGTTCCTGGCTTATTTCCGAAAATAATATATTTTTCTCTAATTCAGATGGATTTTTGTTTTCAAACATATTTTTCAATTATATTTAGATACATTAATATTCCGAAAGTATAAGTATAATGAATTCTATCGAAATAGAAAATGGTGTAAAGCATATTTACAGCAAAGATAGGCAGTTAGCCGGAATTATTGACATTGCTGGGCCCTGTACTTTAAGACCAAGGAAGAATTATTATTATACGCTCCTGGGATCAATCATAGGGCAGCAGCTTTCTACTATTGTTGCTGGTGTAATAAAAGATAGATTTTTTAACTATTTTGACTACAAACCTAACCCTGAAGATATATTAAAGACATCAGATGAAAAATTGAGAAGTTTTGGCTTATCCCGGGCAAAGATAAGCTACGTAAAGGATCTTTCAGATAAAATGCTGAAAGGCGAAATTCACTTCAGAGGATTAAGCAAATTATCAAACGATGAGATAATAGAGGGGTTTACCAGGGTTAAAGGTATAGGAATCTGGACCACGCATATGTTTTTAATTTTTACAGTTTGCCGTCTTGATGTATTGCCTGTTGGTGATCTTGGAATAAAGAAAGCTGCGAAATTGAATTATAATCTAAGAAAATTACCGGATGAAAAACGTTTGTTCAAACTTTCCAAAGACAAATGCTGGGCGCCTTATAGCTCAATTGCGGCGTGGTACTTGTGGAAGAGTATTGATATGAAAATTGTCGTCTGATATTATTAAATTTACAGGAATCTTTTAACTTAATATAGCATCATATGGATGAAGTAGAACTTATAAGTAAGGCGCAGACCGGGGATAGACAGGCTCTTTCGGAACTCGTTAAAAATTACGAAAAAACGGTATATAATTTTTCTTTTAAAATCTGTCGTAATCCTGAAAAAGCGGAAAATACCATGCAGGAAACTTTTATGAGTATGGTTAAGTCCTTAAAGCAATTTGATGGTAAATCAAAGCTTTCAACGTGGCTTTACAGGGTTGTAGTTAATCACTGCCTTATGGATCTTAGAAAAAAGAAGCACAATTTTGTTTCTATAGATGATGATGAAGGAGAAGTACCAGAAGGCAGCCTGATACCAGACTGGAAAAATATTCCTGACGATGTGACGGAAAATAATGAATTGAAAAAAATACTTGATGATGCAATAAATAAACTTCAACCTGATTATAGAGTTGTGTTTGTATTAAGGGATGTTAACGGATTGTCTACAGAAGAAACAGCAAAAATAACTGATCTTTCAGTGCCTGCTGTAAAATCAAGATTGCACAGAGCGAGATCATTTTTAAGAAATGAAATCAGCAAGGTGATGGAATAATGAGTGATTCAAAAGTAGGATGTAAAGAAGTAATGGAACACATTTGTGATAGTCTCGGCGAAGAGCTGGATTCTGAAAAGTGTGTTGCTATAAAAAGCCATTTAAAGGTTTGTACAAACTGCCAGAATTACTTTAAATCGGTAGAAAAAACAATAGAATTTTACAGGCTTTATAATCCGGAGCTTCCTGGCGAAGCACATGAAAATCTTATGAAAAAACTCGGGCTGGATTAAGTCTAAAGAAAAACGTCGATTATGGGTTAAAAACGAAGGCTCGGTAATTTTAAAATGTTTATTGATTGAAACATAGTAAGGAGAGCCTTAGTTTAATAGAGAAACGATATGAAAAAAATTATTTTAACAGCGTTTTTAATATTCTCATTTGTTGCAATATCTTTAGCAGCAACTGCCGATTCATCAGCAAGTACAATAGCAATGAATGAATTTAAACAGGAAATTAAATCCGGTAAAAAAATAGTTATTCTTGATGTAAGGTCACGCGATGAACTAACCGGCTCTTTAGGAAAAATTGATGGAAGCATCAACATTCCTATAAATGAGCTGGAGTCAAGATTACCAGAACTTAATAAATATAAAAATGAAGAAATTAGAGTTATAAGTCGTTCTGGGATTCCTTCAAAACTTGCCGTTGAAATGTTGCGTAATCATGGCTTTAATGCAGCAAATGTTATAGGTGGGATGATGGCATTTCGGAGAGGCGATTAAATAAAATTGAATATTACTAAAAAGGGCTGAAGAAATCTTCAGCCCTTTTTTTATAACTACTTATCTAAAGGGGGAAGGGTGGTATTCCCTCCATCAAGCACATACTTCCAATTTCCATCCGGTTGCTTTTTCCATACGGTAACATAATTGCCATAAGTTGTTGCAATTTTATCATTCTCATCTTTAACGGCATATTCCCAGTTACCGTAAGTAAAGCCCATTGTTCCATCTTCAGAAACATCTGCTTTGACAGGCTTCCACTTAAGAGGTGAGACCTTATTTTCTTTTCCCTTAAATAATTTCCTGATGTTTTGTTTTCCGATAGCAGGATGATTGTCTTGCCTGAGCATTACTGCATCATCATCTGCAAAGTCTATAAAAGCCTGTCCTGTTCCTGTTTGTTGAGAAATGTTATAGAATTCTGTATCGGTATTAATCAGCTCCATTTTGGATTTTTCAATCATTTCTTTTTTCTCTCTTTCTGAATTGTTTCCTGATTTACAAGCGAACATAATTATTGTTAAAGAAATAATTAATACTGTTGTAAGAATCCTGAAAACATTATTCATTTTTAATCCCTGTCAAAGTTTATAGGAAATGTGCTCCCGGGTTCCATATCTTCGGACCCCCGCACTTTTTTCTTCGATGCTTTGATTTCAAAAATGCTAGATTCTTTTGCATCGTTAATTTCTATTTCAAGAGTATATTTGCCGGGCCTCAAATAGATTTTACCAGTATCTGTTTCTTTAAATTTATCTTTTCTTTTTACTTTATCATTTATAAAGGTTTTGTAAAAATCTGTTTTACCCGGGTCAATGGATAAATCATAATCTATAAAATTTAGTCCGGCTGAAGTTGTATCAGAAAATTCCCTGATGACTTCATCATTTTCGGTCTTTATTTTAACATTAGCAACACCCTTTTTACGTACAAAATATGTAACCTTCATTGAGGGTATAACAGGCTTGCCCCAGGTGTAATATTTATTTCCCCACGAGTCCCGGTATGTTGTGCCTTCAAAAGGAAAGAGATAGAGGTTCTCAGCTAAAACATCCGAAGCTAGTTGTTCTATATATTTTACATCAGCAATATATATCGATCTGCCATGTGTACCTATTGCAATTTCTTTATCCCTTGGCTGTATTGCTACATCGTGGACGGGAACGTCCGGCATCCCGTTAAATAATCCCATGAATGATTTACCTTTGTCTAAGGAAACATAAAGTCCATGGTCTGTGCCAACGTATAAAATATTTGAATTGTGAGGATCTTCCTTTATTACATTTACAGGTTCAGCGGGCAGATCATTTCCAATCTTTTCCCAGCTTTTGCCGTAGTTAGTAGATTTGTAAACATAGGAATTAAAATCATCCCATCGATAACCGTTCAATGAAACGTAAACTGTACCTGTATCTTTAAAAGAAGGATACACTCTGCTTACATAGAGGTCTTTTGGAAGCCCAGTAGAAATATTGCTCCAGTTATTGCCACCGTCTTTAGTCACATAAACAAGGCCGTCATCGCTTCCAGTATATAGCAATCCAAATTTTAATGAAGATTCATCCACAGAAGTTAAAGTACCGAAAGGAACGTTGCCCTTTTGGGGGCCTTTTGTCAGATCACCGGAAATTACCTCATAAGTTTTTCCCTGATCAAAGGAGCGGTAAAGTTTATTAGCGCCTATATAAAAAATATCACGATTGTGCGGGGACAGTTTAATCGGGCTCTGCCAGTTAAACCGTAATGCTGGTTCACCGAGTTTTCTTTCAGGTGTAACAGGTTTTGCGTCTCCTGTATTCTTATCTACCCTGTAATAGTAACCAAACTGAAATCCTGTATAAACTGTGGTGTTGTCCGTAGTATCAACCTGTACCTGCATACCGTCACCACCCATAATTGATTTAAATGGATATTGACCGGAAGAGTACCAGGAATAATTAGGAGTATAGGTACTCGGACCCGTCCAGACTCCATTATCCTGCAAACCACCGTAAACGTTAAATGGCTTAGCCATATCAACAGCTACTGAATAAAACTGTCCGACGGCCGGAGTGTTTGCTTTGAAATAAGTTTTGCCGCCGTCGTATGATATATTTAATCCGCCATCATTTCCCCAGATTATATGATCAGATTTTTTCGGGTCTATCCACAAGGCGTGGTAATCTCCGTGCATATTCGACTGATCTACAGATTTATAAGTTTTCCCACCATCTGTCGATTTCAAAGCCGGGACCCCTGCAATAAAAATTTTCTGGTCATTGTTAGGATCAACACGAATCAAACCGAAGTAATATCCGTATGTATAAAAAAGATCATCGATATATTTCTCATTTGCTTTTTTCCAATGAATTCCGCCATCATCTGAACGATAAACTTCAGCACCAATTACCGGTGTATCAAATAAATCAGCATTTGCATCAGATATATAATCAACAAGCGCTGTGGGTTCTATTCTATTCTCTTTTACCATGTCTTTAATTTTCTTGGCTGAGTATTTTCTTGGGAATCCGTTATCATCGAGAAATTTATTTATATCTTCATTATTTAATTTCAGAAAATTTTCTACACTTATATTTTTTAACATTTCTTTTGTAAGTGTGGGCTTTTCTCTCTTCTTGTCTTCAGGTCTGTGTGCCTGGTTATCTACTACAGCATAAACAATGTTTGAGTTTTTAGGGTATACAGCCAGTCCGATTCTTCCCACGCCATCGCCAGCAGGGAAGCCACTTTCTTGAGTAGATACTAATGTCCAGGTGTTACCCCCGTCTTCACTTTTATAGATACCCGAAGTTTTTCCGGATTCCATAAAGTTCCAGGCTCTTCTTGTTCTGTACCAGGTTGAGGCGTAAAGTTTTTTTGTATTGTTTGGATCAAGAACAAGGTCTATTGCTCCTGTATTATCATCAATAAATAATGTTTTCTTCCATGTCATTCCACCATCGGTTGTTTTAAATACTCCACGTTCCGGATTTGGTGAATACAAATGGCCAATTGCTGCAACCCAGACATTGTCAGGATTTTGGGGATCAATAACTATTCTGCCCGTATGTTGAGTCTCCCCAAGTCCCATATACTGCCAGGTTTTTCCTTTGTCTGTGCTTTTATATACACCTGTTCCAGCGTAAGATGATCTGCTTGAATTATTTTCGCCAGTACCCACCCAGATTGTTTCTCCGTGTTTCCAATCAACTGCAATATCCCCGATTGTCATGGAAGCTTCGTGATCGAAAATGGGAGTAAAGGAAATTCCATTATTTTCAGTTTTCCATAGACCACCAGATGCGTAAGCTACGTAAAATTGGGTAGGGTCCTCAGGGCTCACATCAATATCGGCAACACGCCCACTCATAATAGTTGGTCCGACTGAGCGAAGTTTTTCATTTTTAAGCAGTGAATTATCCTGGAGGTTTTTCCTTTGTTTGAAAGCATTAAATCTTTTTTTAGCGGTTGTGGAAGGATATGGATTTGTCTGCGCTGAAATAAAAGTGAAGCTAACAATTAAACTAAAAATGAGGAATAATAATTTCTTCATAAAAGGTCCTCTTAAATTTATTCGTAAAGATTGAGAATATGATTTCCTGCAAGTACGTGGTTCTGACAATTAAAGATTTGCTGTCCGGTTTACTGTTCATTCATTCTATCTGAATAATTCTTTGTGTAAAAATGGAATAAGTGCGGTTACAAGTCCGGGGACATATAATTCTGCCCTGCTCATTACACCATTTGTAAAATAACCAATTGCTCCGTGTTTCTGTTTTGTGTTGGATTTGCTTTGTATTTCATCCATAACATCACCAAGTTCCTTTCCTTTTAATAATTGTTCAACAACATTTTTAGGAAGCTCAAAATGTGCAGATGTTCCGAATCCGGTTTTTCCTTCATTGTTGGCTATGCACATACAGCCAAATGCAAACCAGTGCGAATAAAGTTCTATTATTCCTCCTTCAATTCCAACAAAGTAATTTGCATCCAGGTTTTCAATTTTGTTCCTTTCAATTAATCCAAATGCTCGGTTTTTTGCTCCGTCAAAGGTTTCTCCGTTTACTGGCTGATCCGACACTTTACTGTTTACTTCGATTCCTATAACTTCAATTTTCTCGAAATATTTGCTAAATGCCTCTTCAACAGATTTTATTTTAACAGGGTTTTTAGATCCAACCAGAATTTTAGTCATTTTTTGTTATTAAATTATGAATAGCCAGACAACTTTTGCCAGTATTGCGAAATCTTTTGTTCTTAATTTACCGGTTGTATCAACAAGGTGGTTAATAACCAGGTAAAAATTGCTTCCAACTTTCGGTTCCCAGTTGAACCTGTAGTTAATATTTAATTCTTTTACACCGTTATTCCACTGAGCAAAAACAGAGCTGTGGGTTTTTGTGGAAAAATCGTATAGCAGGTTAGCTCCAACTTCGTTTGTTGTGAATTCATTTTGCGGCAACGATATTTCATTTCTCTGATAATCAAAAGAAAGAGTGAACTGTTTGTCGGAAATCCAGTTCAATTCTCCGTAATAATATTTCCTTTTGCCCGTATAGTAATCTCCTGAATTTAATTCAATTGCCCCATAAAGAGGTCTGCCTCTTCCTGTACGTAAACGTACTCCAAAATTATTGTACCAGTATTTGCCAGTTGGAATGGTAGTATTTTCAAAAATATCGAATGCGTTTTTCACAAAATCGAATTCACGGTTAATCTCGAAAGAAAAACTATCATCGTGAATAGTAGATATCCCGAAAGGCTGAAAAGTTAAATCAGCGGCAAGCAGGTTATTATCCCTATCATAAAGAAATCCTGATTGAATAGGGGAGAAACGCAATTGATTAGCTATTCCCCAGTTAATACGGGGAGAAATTTCAAGATCATAATTGTACTGTTGTGTCCCGGTTCTGGAAACAAACCCGATACCCGGATTAAAATTTTCCTGGATGAATGTATAAGCCATGAACTGGTCAATCAGGTCATTCGGGTAATCAACGTAAACTCTTCCTGCCCATGAATTTTTAAGTCCATGTTTTTCATCGGTCTTTGCAATGTTCGCCCCGATGGCTAATGTTTTATCGCCGAAAAGTGAACTCGTTTTAAATACAGCATCGGCACCGAATGATCTGTTATAATCATCTTTTGAAACTCTGTTGGAAATAAATCCGCCAACATATGATTGGTCAAAAACGTCATACTTTAACCTGGCAACACCATAATTTGTTGTAGGCAGAATGTCCTCATTTCGTGTCTGCATATCAATGAAACCTACTTCCATTTTTTCTGCCCGGCCAACCAGTTTTGCACCAGCAATAATTGGGATTTCCTTCCCATTGTGGATGCCAATTCGTCTGCTGTAAAACAAATTATTATTTCCACCGAATGAAAAATCAAAAACATTTGCTCCTTCAAGGAAAAAATCTCTTTTTTCAGGAAAGAAAAGAGGGAAGCGGGAAAGATTTATTCTTGACCTGTCAGATTCAACCTGTGCAAAATCAGTATTGAAGGTAAGATCAAGTGAAAGTGCCTGGGCAATACCATATTTTAAATCGAGACCGGCTTTGTGGATGTAACTGTTGGCCGCGTCTGTTCTCTCAGCTCCGGCAGTAATAAACGGTTTTATATAGACGGGGTTGCCTCGTTTAATATCCTCAATTCCCAGCAGGTCACCGGCGAAGGAAATGTTAAAGAAATTTTTATCTTTCCCGATTCCCGTCCATTGGTCGGTTTCACCGAGACGCTGAATTTTTCTCTGGAAGTTTACTCCCCAGTGCTGTTTGTCGGAATCAAAAAATTTGAATGTCGAGAATGGGTAAACAAGTTCGGTGCTCCACCCGCTGTCAACAATAGCCGAGCTTACTTCCCATACTCCCTGCCAGCTTTCGTGAAATCCTGTAAATCCGCCTCCGCTACTTAGCAGGGCATCGTCCCGCATTCCAAGAGGATTCGTACCAAACCAGTAGGCGTTCCTGTCATCGTTAAACGTATCGAAGAATAATGAAATATTGTCATCCGCACCCCATGCCCCGTCCAGTTTCAATGCCCGGGCAATAATTTTATCCGGGTCGCTGTCATAACACATGAAACTTACATAAAGGTTGTTATTATCATACAGCATTCTTACAACGGTTTTAAAAGTTGCTTTTTCACCGGCAACAGGATCCTGTTGTACAAAATCAGAAATGGGTTTTGCCAGTGCCCATACAGAATCACTAAGTATGCCATCAATAAGAGGGGGCGTATTTATTCTGGTAGCATAGATTGTTTTATTTTGAGCAAAAAGTGAAAACTGAATAATGAGAAGAAATAGGCACGTAGTCAAAATGGAAAATTTATTAGTCAAAATTTTATTCACTGTGGTTGAAATTGATATTTGGAATAATTTTTAAAGATAAAAAAAATAAGGTGAAATGAGAATTTATTTATGACAAGCGGGACAAAACTTTGAAAGATTTTGTCCCAAAATTAATTTCATTTTCTTTTAGGCTTGTACATATGAGTGCTTTGACCGAAGAAAGCTTCTGACGCTTCCATAATGGTTTCGGAAAGTGTCGGGTGGGGATGTATTGTCAGTTTTAAATCGGTTAGGTTGGCGCCCATTTCTATAGCGAGTACTCCCTCAGCGATTAATTCCCCGGCTCCCGGTCCGCATATACCAATTCCGAGAAGTCTTTGTGATTCAGGATCAACAATTAATTTTGTAACTCCGTCATTACGATCCAGCGTGAGCGCTCTTCCTGATGCGGCCCATGGGAATTTAGCAACTTCGTAGTTTATTCCTTTTTCTTTAGCCTGGTTTTCTGTAATTCCAGCCCAGGCAATTTCCGGATCCGTAAAAACTACTGCTGGAATTGCCAGGGGATCAAAAGCAGATTTGTGACCTGCTATAACTTCGGCCGCAACCCTGCCTTCGTGAGAGGCTTTGTGAGCGAGCATGGGTTCACCAGCAATATCGCCTATAGCAAAAATATTTGGATCATCAGTTTGCATCTGTTTGTTTACAACAATCCATCCTCTCTGGTTTACTTTTACGCCGGTCTTATCTAGTCCCAGTCCGGAGGTATCAGGTTTTCTACCGATTGACATGAGCACATAATCGTAAACTTCCTCAGTAACTTTCCCGTCTTTATCTTCTATTTTTACACTTACTCCATTTTTCACTTCTTTTATTTCAGTTACTTTGGAGTTAAGCATTACATTATCATATTTTTCTTTTATTTTCTTTGCAAGAAAATTTACTAAATCTCTGTCAGCACCCGGCAGCAAACCTGAAGTCATTTCAACTACAGAGACTTTGCTTCCCAATGCCTGGTAAACAGATCCTAATTCAAGTCCGATATAACCGCCCCCGATTACTAAAAGGCTTTTGGGAATAGCCGGTAGATCCAAGGCGGTTGTGGAATTTAAAACTCTTTTGCTCTTTATATCAAGCGAAGGTATTGTTGCAATTTGTGAACCGGTAGCAATTATTGCTTTTTCAAATTCAAGCTCTTCTGTTCCACCATCTTTCTTTTCGATAGTTAATTTTGATGAACTTGCAAAGCTTGCCTTACCCTGGATGAAATTAATTTTTCTTTGCTTTCCAACCAGGCCGACACCACCGGTCAATTTATCAACTATTCCGTTTTTCCAGTTTCTTAACTTGTCCAGATCTATTTTAGGTTTAGCAAATTCAATACCCCAGTTTTTAGCATCTTCTGTTTCGTTCAAGAGTTTTGCCACATGAAGCAATGCTTTTGAGGGGATACATCCTTTATATAAGCAAACTCCGCCGGGATTTTTATCAAGATTAACCAGAGTGACCTGCATATCTAGATCTGAAGCCAGATATGCGGCTGCATACCCTCCGGGTCCGCCACCTATTACAACTACTTGTGTACTATTCATTAAATTTCATTCTCCGTTTAAATGCTCTCTTAATCATAATCTTGTTCTTAATCTTACTTAAATCAAAGAGTAATAGTAAGAGTATGGTCAGGTTTTAGTCTTATTCTTCTAATAATATTTTCATCGGTTGTTCCAGTGCTTCAGAGACCCATCTCAGGAATCTTGCAGCATCAGCTCCGTCGATTATTCTGTGATCGTAAGAAAGTGATAAAGGCAACATTAACCTTGGTTTAAAGGTTTTGTCAATATAAACTTGTTCAAAACTTCCTCGAGAAACGCCTAAAATGGCAACTTCAGGAGAGTTTACTATAGGAGTAAAAGATGTTCCGCCAATTCCGCCTAAATTAGTAATTGTGAAACAGGCTCCCTGCAATTCATCAGGTCCGATTTTTCTGGCTCTTGCTTTTTCAGCCAGTTGACCCATTTCAACTGAAAGTTCAGTCAGGTTTTTTTTATCTACATTTTTTACAACGGGAACAATTAAGCCGTGGTCGGTATCAACTGCGATTCCAACATTGTAATATTTCTTATAGATTATTTCTTTCTTTTCCATGTCGATGCTACTGTTAAATTTCGGGAATGCTTTTAATCCGGCAGCAATTACTTTAATAAGAATCGATGTAATAGTTAGTTTCCCCCCCGCTTTTTCAACTTTCGGATTATAAGCTTTCCTGGCCTGTTCAAGCAGAGTAATATCCGCTTTATCAAATTGAGTTACGTGTGGAATGGTTGTCCAGGCATAACCAAGATGTTCGGCGGTTACAATGCGAATTTTATTCATTGGTTCGCGTGTAATGCTTCCGAATTTTGAAAAGTCTGGAAGACTTTCCTGTTTAATTCCAACACCAGAAACAGAAGCACTTTCAAGGTTCAGTTTTTTAACGTATGCTTTAACATCGTCCATAGAAATTCTGCCGGCCGGACCAGAGCCGGTAACTTTATTGATGTTCACACCAAGTTCACGGGCAAGTTTTCTTACAGAAGGAGCTGCCGGTGCTGCACCTCCTGTAATCGGTGGCTGATTGTCTATTTCACCGGGAAGGAATGATTTAACTTCTCCTTTTTGTCTGACTTCTTCTTCTGTCGGCTCTGGTTTTGCAAACTCTTTAACTGGCTCAGTTTTTTTATCTTTTTGATATGTGCTATCTGAAGACTCAATTTTTAAGATCGGTTGTCCTACTTTTGCCTTAGTTCCTTCTTTTATAAGAACGTCTATAACTTTGCCGCCAACTGTTGCTGGTACCTCAATGGTTGCTTTGTCAGTTTCTATCTCAAGTATGCTCTGGTCTTTTTCCACGTTATCGCCTTTTTTAACCAGCACACTTAAAATATCTGCCGCCTCTATGTTTTCTCCAAGTTCCGGCAGCTTCATCTCTATTATTTCCTTTTCTCCGGCAGGTTTATCGGCGGTAGTTTTTTCCTGTTTCCCTTTTGGCTGAGCCTTTTCCTCGGGTATCTTTTCTTCCGTTGTTACACTTTCTTTTGTGTTTTCTGCGCTCTTGCCGGATTCATCAACTGTTAAAATAGTCTGTCCCGGTTTTACTTTATCGCCCGGCTTAACCTTTAATCCGGTAATAATTCCTGTAAAATTAGAAGGTACCTCGATAGTAGCTTTGTCAGTTTCAATTTCAATAACAGACTGATCTATTTCTATTTTATCTCCAACTTTAACCAAAACATTCAGAACGTCTGCCGATTCTATGTTTTCACCAAGTTCCGGTAATTTTAATTCTTTAGCCATTTTAAACCTTATTAAAAAATTTTCAGTAAATCGTATCGGTAATATTATTAAGAAATCATCGGGTTCGGTTTCTTGACATCTACTTTCAGATCTTTTATTGCTTTATCAACAAGCGTAGATTTGATTTTTTTTTCAGCTGATAAAGCATAAAGCGTAGCAACAACAATGTGTTTTGCATCAACTTCAAAGAAGTTTCTTAAACCTTCCCTGCTTTCGCTTCTTCCGAATCCATCGGTACCGAGAGAATATAATTTCCTGGGGAACCATTTAGCGATAGAATCGGGGAGAGTTTTTACATAATCAGATGCTGCAACAAAAACGCCATCTTCTTTCTTTAGTGTTTTTTCGATATAAGATGTTTTTGATTTCTCGGATGGATGTAATAGATTCCATCTTTCAATTTCAAGAGCGTCTTTCCTTAGTTCTTTGTAGCTGGTGATGCTCCATACATCAGTTGCTACTTTATAAGTCTTTTCAAGAATTTCCTGGGCTTTTAAAACTTCATTTAGAATTGTTCCACTTCCAAATAATTGGGCTTTCAGTTTAATAGTTTTCTTTTTAGAAGCTTTGAATTTATACATTCCTTTAACGATACCATCTTCAACGCCCCTAGGCATTGCCGGCATTGCGTAATTTTCATTCATAACTGTTATGTAATAGAAAATATTTTCCTGATCTTCATACATTCTCTTTATACCGTTACGAATTATTACAGCAAGTTCAAACGCGAAGGCAGGATCGTAAGCAACAAGATTCGGCACAGGATAAGCGAGCAAATGACTGTTCCCATCTTGGTGTTGCAAACCTTCACCGGCAAGAGTAGTTCTGCCGGCTGTTCCGCCAAGCAAGAATCCTTTACAACTCATATCTCCAGCTGCCCAGACAAGATCGCCAATTCTCTGTAGCCCAAACATCGAGTAATAAATAAAGAAAGGAATCATATTCAGACCGTGGGTAGCATAAGCTGTTCCGGCTGCAATAAATGAGGACATTGATCCTGCTTCTGTTATTCCTTCTTCGAGGATCTGCCCGTTTGTGGCTTCTTTATAGTAGAGAAGACTATCTTTATCTACCGGCTCATAAAGCTGGCCTGCGTGTGAATAAATTCCGACCTGTCTGAAAAGTGCTTCCATTCCAAAAGTTCTTGCCTCATCCGGCACAATAGGAACAATGTATTTCCCTAATTCTTTATCCTTTAATAGTTTTGCGAGAATTCTAACAAAAACCATGGTTGTAGATGCTTCTCTTCCTTCCGTACCTTTAAAGAATTCTTCAAAGATTGTTTGAGGCGGTGTTTTAATTGGTCGTATATCTGTTTTTCTGGAAGGAACAAAACCACCAAGATTTTTTCTTCTTTCCTGCAGGTACTTAATTTCCGGGCTGTCTTCAGCCGGTTTGTAAAAAGGAGCTTTTGCTACAACTTCGTCAGAAATTGGTATCCCAAATCTTGTTCTGAATTCTCCAAGTTCATCTTCGTTCAGTTTTTTCTGCTGGTGTGTAATGTTCTTTCCTTCGCCACTTTCACCAAGTCCGTAACCCTTAATAGTTTTTGCCAGAATAACAGTCGGTGAACCAGTATGTTCAACAGCAGCTCTGAAAGCGGTAAACACTTTTTCAGGATCGTGACCGCCTCTTTTCATTTTTTTCAATTGTTCATCTGAGAGGTTTTCAACCATCTGTAGTAGTTCAGGATCAGTTCCAAAGAAATGCTCCCTTATATATTCACCTGTCTCAACTGAGTATTTCTGGTACTGGCCGTCAACAACTTCTCCCATGCGTTTTACTAATTTTCCATTTTTGTCTTTGGCAAGCAGAGAATCCCAATCTTCCCCCCAGACAACTTTAATAACATTCCAGCCGGCTCCTCTGAATGCCGATTCAAGTTCCTGTATAATTTTTCCGTTTCCTCTTACAGGGCCGTCAAGTCTTTGCAGGTTACAATTAATAACAAATAATAGGTTATCTAGTTTTTCCCTTGCAGCAAGAGTTATAGCTCCTAATGCTTCGGGTTCATCTGTTTCTCCGTCACCCAGAAAAGCCCATACTTTGTGTCCATTAGTTTTTTTCAGTCCACGATCTTCAAGATAACGATTAAACCTTGCCTGGTAAATTGCCATAATTGGCCCAAG
>Ga0102950_1000264_pt1 | contig 13842 bp, 13 predicted proteins | sample SalPon2A_B_D2_MG_FD_78505 | JGI IMG/M metagenome (GOLD analysis project Ga0102950, IMG submission 78505) | Soil microbial communities from South San Francisco under conditions of wetland restoration - Salt Pond MetaG R2A_B_D2_MG | ecosystem: Environmental > Terrestrial > Soil > Wetlands | place...
AATAACTTCAACTTCTTTAATTGCGTTAGCACTTAATTGAAGACCGAATCCTGTACCTGCTAATGGGTCCTGAATGGAAACTCCGTTTAGCAGATAAGCGTTCTCATAAGCACGTCCGCCTCTAATATGGATTTCATTATCCGATTTAACAATACCGGCTTGCTGAGCAACTATATCCTGAACATTTTCAACAACAGCATTCTTAATATCTTCTGAAGAAATTGTTGTTTTACTTTGTGTTTCGTCAACATCTAATAAAGGTTTTGAACCTATAACTACAACATCATGGTCTAAAGTTAATGCAGTTTGATTCATTTTAACATTTAGAACTCTTGTTTTACCAGCTTGTATTTTATAACCGGTAAATTCCATTGTCTTATAGCCAATAAATGAAACCGTTATATTATAAGCGCCTGGAGCTATGTTTGCAATTACAAATTTACCATCAACATCTGTAGCTGCACCGTAATAAGTTCCCTTCAACATAATATTTACGCCTATTAAAGGTTCATTATTTGCAGAATCTGTTATTTTGCCTGTAATCTTTCCAGTATTCTGGCAATAAACAGTTACAATGCTGAATAATAAAATAATTGGTAAAATTTTTTTCATCATGGCGTTAACCCGAAATCTTGAAAGAATACTTTATTAAGTAGACCTTTCACATTAAAATTCCCATTTGCTTTATGCAAAGGCACTCCAATAAAGAACATCTTCTTTTGAGAATCAGTAAATCCTATATATCCGTTAAGATCATGATTAGGGAAATAATAAATTGGTATAGCACCTAAAGGACTTAGATAAAATGATTTCACTCTAAATATAGTAGATGAAAGTACTAAATCCGGATAACTTGAATTGGTAGAATCAGCAGCTATTTTAGTACCGCCAAACACAGTAAGTTTAGCACCGCTAGAATCCGGAATTATTGGTAAGAATCCTTGCAGAACCGTTAAATCTACAGTTTGAGGAAATTGCATTGAGAAAGCAATCTTTCCGCCTGCATCGATATAGTTTTGTGTGGTAGCACTTAGTAAATCTAACGAAGGATTATTATCCGTATACCAGAATACATATTTAAACAGCTTAAGAGTTAATAAAAAAGTAACATTAAGATATGGCGGTGTTTGATTATGAAAATCGTACACATCAAATTTATTTTGAAGACCAAGGCTATCGAATTCGGAATAATAAAAAGAAGAAGCATTATCAATAGTTGCATAATCATCTACTATAAGAAGATTACCTTTCGGTTTCTTAACATACCATGTTTTTCCTGTATCAGGTAATTGAATGAAGCCTGATTTAGCACCGGAAATATCTTCAGCCTGAACAAAGAATTTGTTATTACCGTTTAATTTTATCCCCGGTAATTTCTGAGGTGAAATATTTGATTCCAATCCGCCGATTAATATATCCATCATAGGAGAATCCGAAGAAAAATCTGTGGTTCTAATACTGATGTTTCTTATGCTTCCATCTAACGTTATAATATTAGCTTGATTAGACGTATCATTAAGAGCTATTTCAATTTTAGATATCGTTGCATCACCGTCTATATCACTTGCATCCCATCCGAAAGTCATTGCCGGGAAGGAAGTATCAGGTAAGACGGTAAGCTGATCCCACTTAATTGTAGGAGCAGAATTCTTTATCGGGAATTTAATTGAAGCAGGATGCGGATCAATTAAGCCGATATCAACAAAACTTTCACCGGGGTCCCACACTCCATTGCCGTTTTTATCGGTGAAAGGTTCGGGGCCGTAATTTATACCGTTTTGTACAATGTCTTTATCATAAACTCCATTGCCTCCGTTATCAACTGCAGACACTCTGAAAGTATAACTTGTATCAACAATTCCTATCTGAAGTGCAAATAGACTGTCGTTTGATTTTGTGAATGTCCAGTTTTTCCCATCCCACGAAAAATAATACCCGATTACAAAACCATCAGGATCATCGCCCCACCAATGCATATCGATTTTGCTCGGCTGCCTGCTGATTGATGAATCAGGATATAGAAATACACCTGTATGCGGAGCCTGATTTCCGATAGGATTGTTTACCATATCCTTAAAGCAGGATGAGAGTAAAAGCCCAAGTGCAATAACAACAAAATATTTTAAGGTTCTCAACATTCTTAAATTAAATACTCTTTATATTTCAATATTTTATTAACAATCAAAAAATTTAGGTCACATCAATAATCCAAAAGCCCCTTCCCTCCCGTCGAGGCTCAGCCTCGCCGAGACTGATTGGGAAGGGCTACTATTTCAGCAGCAGTATCTTCTTTGTAAAATTAGATACCCAATGTTTTTGAAACATTGGGTATCTTGTTCTTACAAAATCACTATTTCAATAACATCATCTTCTTTACCTGGAAATAATTCCCGGCACGTAAAGCATAGAAATATACACCAGAACTTAAACTGCTGGCATTAAAATTAACAGTATATTTTCCAGGCATTCTTGAGTCGTTAACCAAAGTTTTTACTTCCTGGCCAAGAATATTAAATATTTTCAAAGTTACCTGACTTTCTTTCGGAATAGAAAATGTAATAACCGTAGAAGGATTAAAGGGATTAGGATAATTTTGACTTAGGCCGAAAGTACCGGGCATCTTGTTTGTATATTCTTTAACTGCTGTAGGCACAAAACCGACAAAGTCATCACTCTTTCGAGGACACATTTTGTAATTGCTGAATGAATAATATACTATTCCAATAAGGTCGGAAAATTTTGAACCTGTATTTATATAATTATATGCCTGATTATCTATAAAGCTGGGATCCCAATGATTCTCATAATTATTGTTACCATCCTGTAAAGAAATTCTTGTTGAATCTCCGCCAAGGGTATCTTTAACAAACATTTCACCATAATTATTATTTACACCTGAAACTCCCGGACCTGGATTACCATCTGCATTTTCTCTAACAACAGTTACATTCTTATAATCTATAAGAACACTTTCCCATTGTTCGGCAGATATTGTGTTGCTGGGATTTTTACCTATATCAGCTGTCGGAACAGTAACGGGAGCCGGTACGGGATTATCATGTGAATTTATTACTATGGTGGTAAGAGAATCAATTGCTGTTACACTATAATTCTCAACAATCTTTCCGGTTAGAGTAATACTGTCACCATCTCTAAATTTTAGAACATCAGTTCCATTCATTCCTTTAGTGCCAATTAATATTCCCGTCCATGGTCCGCTACCCTGCTGCATATAAACACGCTGCGGATAATTGCTGGAATATTTACCCGGGTAATCAGAAGTATCGGCTGTAACTATACCGGTAAGAGTAACATAGTAGCCGTTGTATGAGCTATATCCGCTGCCAAACGGGCTGTATTGAACATCTCTAATAGTTAAAGGCGAATCATTAACCTGATAAAAATAATTTCCTCTAACTGTATCACTTGGAACATATCCAACTAAATTTGAATCGTTTTTAGCAGTTAAATAATAATCCACTAATGTAGAATCCTGGCTTATTGCAGGAATAACAGCATAATATAATGTGGTATCCGAATTTGATTGAGTCATGTCTTCAATTACTCTATCCTGACTACCTATCCTATAATGTAATTTCACCTGACTAACGTGTGAAGAGAAATCAACTACTTTTGCAAAAATAGTATCAGCTTTATTTGTAGCCACTTTTACGGGGCCCCTGGTAATATTCGTAATAGCGGGAGGAGTCGCTCCCTTAATAATCAAGTCTTCAGGGTAAATAGGTAATATTTCAAACACGTTATAAAAAGTAACAATTCCCTTTAAGGTAGTAATTGGAGTGCCATCTGCCGGCGGTTGATATGTTGAACCAGGGAGTTTATGATCTAATCTGTAATATCTTGATTGTGGATAAACTATAACATAATTCCCGCTCCCGTTATTCTCATAAGCATAAAATTGACCATTTGAAGTATTTCTTTGAGCCGAAACAAGATTATGCAATTCCACATACATTCCAGAATATTTAAATGCGTCTTTTACCGGCTGCAGATTATTCATAAAATCTGTAACTGACAGTTGTATTGGTGCGGGACGCCTTGGTAGTTTACTTATAAAATTAATAGGCGTTACCGGATTTAGTAGCGGCTGAAATTCGTTTGTTGAACCATATGCGGTTACAACTCCTGTAATCTCAACATAATCACTTGTATCCGCTAAGTCAAAAAATGTGTTTTGATTATCTCCAGTAGTATCGGTCTGAAAAATATTTAATCCGTTCCAAAATTGTCCGCTTGTAGTGTCTTGTATATAAGAACCCCAAGCTCCACCATAATACATAATTGGATTTCTATCTGTAGCAGGGTCAACTAAAGTTCTAATCATCACTACCCCTCTAACCCGAACTGTATCATTAAGCAGAGGTGAATTGATAAAACCTTTTGTACCAACAGAATCTATATATTGAATATCATGAATAGTAACTAACGGGTATTGTGAAGCAGTTACTTTGTGCTGGGATTGCGCAAAAATCATTCCTGCACCCGCAATTAACATAAGCAGCAGTAATCTAAATTTCATAAAAATTACTCCTTTTTTTATTTTATTATTAAAAATTTTCCTCTCATAATATCACCGGTACGGGTATCTTTTACAGTATAAAGATATAAGCCCGTAGCAATCGCCTGATCATTATCAGTTAAAAGATCCCATGCATCTTCACCGCCGGTCATTATTTGTTTACCATCGCTTGCATAAGTCTGGAACCATTTAATATCTGAGCCATTACTATTCTGATGATGGTTAATTCTCTTAACAATATCTCCCGAAAGAGTATAAATAGTTATTAAACACTCTGACGGAAGATTATAAAAATAAATTTTTCTAAGCCGTTCGGTGTTGCCGTCCCAATATGCATTTCCATAGTAAGGATTTGGATATACACCCACTTGTGCTTTATCATTATTATTAGGTAAAGTACCGGGAAGAACTCTACCTAATGATGATACAGGACTGGACTCCAAACTTTCCAGATTATTTGAAGGATCGCCTTTATCGAAAGCAGTAACTGAAAACAAATACTGCCACCCGTTTAATAAGCTGTCTACATCAAAACGATAATAATATTTATTTGTATCTCCCGGAAAAGTTACTGGATCTTTTAATCTAACTTTACCAAAGCCTGTATTAAAACCTATTGAATTTCCGGCACTATCAAATTGAGCAAGTAATGCTAATGACGATCTGGCACTTTGCGAAAGATTTAAATCAAACCCGGCTTCTGTCCTATATAATCTATAACCTTCAAAATCTTTTTTACCTGAAATGGGATCAACCGAAGTCTCTGCTCTGTTATCCCAATAAATACTAACATTTTGGTTACCAGGGACTACCTTAACAATTGGATTTCTCGGTGGTGCAGGAAGAATGTACCGAGTAATTTTTCCATTGCCGTCAAGATCTTCACCTGGATCTAGAATTCCATTTCTGTTTCTGTCTTCCCCATAATATGCTCTTAATGCCCATTCACCGTTGGAATATAAATTTGTTTTTTGTGCCGGGCTATCAAGCAACATTGGATCATTGCCGTATTTTTTTGCGCATACAATCGCATATACCACATTAATAGATTGTCCAGGAGCAATTGATCTAAAAGGACCGTGAGTTATTAATTCAGATCTATTTGATGGAGTTTTTAATGAAGCTGGGTGAACTCCTGGCTTTTGGGGATCGGTTTCATATCTATCTGAACCACCGAAGAAGCCTTGCATTTTTCGGTACCGATCAAAATCATTAGTAGGTGAAAAAAAATCGGGATTTGCTGTATTTTTATATTGCCAGCTGACAAAATCTACAGATGGAAGAGTATCCGTACCTGTTACAAAAATACTATCAAGGGTAGGAGTAGAACCCAAAAATTGAATACCCACATAACTATTTGTATAGCCAACATCACCGGTGGCGTCATATGTATATGCCATCTTCATGGAATCACTATAACCTTCACCGCCTTTATCAAAGAAGGAAGCCCCTGTTCTAGGTGAAGTAATTTTAGTATTTCGTACTACTGCATCGGTCCACAAACCTACATAAACGCTGTCTATATATTTATTGGAAACATTTTTAATTGTATAATTCATTATTACAAAGAAATCGGCAAATGGATAATCCCAAGCATATGCTTCTTGATGGACAGCTATACCTAGAGGATTATGGTCTTGAATAGTTTCCCCATTCGAAAGAGTTGTACTTGTATCCGAATAATCCATTATAAAATCCTGGTGAGAAACAGCGGTAGGATCGTAATATCTTGAGTCTAGCAGAGAAGATTTCTCTATAATCTTACTGCCAGGTGCATTTGTAAATTCAAACCCGCCTCCACGCTGTGCAACGGATGAAGCATCAACGGAACCTGTTGTTACAAAAGGTCCAACTCTATTCTGACCAAGAGAATCAGAACTTATGAATCCACCAACCCATAAGCTTCCGTCAAAAATATGTTCAATACCGCTTCCCAAAGGATACTCGCAGCTTGGCTGCTGCGGCCACAAAGCAAAACCATTTCCATACATACCAAAGTTGGTTACGGTTAAACCGATTTCACCGACATTCGTCCATTTTGAGCTGTCATCATCTAATTTTTTACTTAGCTTTTTATCTCCCCCGTCTGGAAGGTAGGTAAATGCACAGGCAATAAAAATAGATAAAACGAAAAATATTTTAATTCTCATTAAACTTTACTTGTTCTGTAGAATTATTCACTACGTATTTCGATTCGCCCTTATTTAATTGTTATTAAAACTTACCCCGCCCCGCTTAACAATTACAACTTAAAGTACCACCATTTGTTTGCGTTTCGTAAAGAGCAAAAGTTATTTAAGAACACACTTTTTATGTTAAAATTATTTTAAATTCTAACAAACCTCAAAAACCGAATTCTAAAGTAAGAAATTATTTTTTATAAAGAAACATTTTAATGTTAATTTTTTATAAATTTTTTTAACTCCTTTGTACAATAATATACTAGACTTAAAATAAATTTTCGAATAGTTATTAAATTTTCCAAGATAAGTTAAATTGATACTTGCTTAAAATCTTATCCGGCTAAAAGCGAAATAGATAATATATTTATTTTCTTTTTTTAAACTCGATAAATTCTACCGGCGCACCGTTGTCTAATATCATTGCTGTTCTTATCCCTTTAGAAGGCGAATCTATTTCACTTATAATCATCTTTCCTTTAATTGCAGTTTCAAGATTATCTACTTCAAAAGCTATGTGCGGAATCTTTTGAATAATATTTGAGACGGGACTTCCCTTTTGAAATCTCATCCATTCAATTCCGTAGTCACTGGCATCAAAACCGGAAACATATAGCTTATATTTTGCTAAATATTTTTCATTCGACTTATGATGATTGGTTGGGATGCCGATATGATGAAAACGCATTCCAAATTTAGAGATTGCAAAAGGCGGCTCATTATTTTTTCTTTTTAAGGAATTATTTATATCCATTTTTATTCTTTTTTTTTGTTATTAATTTATTTTATATCCTTTCTTATAAAACAAGATGAAAAGTAATATATTACAAAAAGTTAATCTAAATAATGCTTATACAAGAAAACTTTCTTCATTAGAAATGTACAGCCCTTTTATACTTCCCTGAATATTTTTAAAAATTTAATCTTTATATAACTTAATTATTTCCGGTATAAATAAACAGTAATAATTTTCAATTCTTTTATAACCTATTTAATAAGCTAGCTTGAAAAAATCTTTCTTTATTTGGAATCGTAATCCCATACAGCCTTGCTAATTTCTGCGATAACTTCATTGCGTGTTTTATCATTATCTCTCGAATTAGAAACAAAAACAACCAATATTACATGATGACCATTTGGGAGTGTTATAATCCCGGCATCATTCGCAGCAGCAGTAACACCATCTTTATTTGTATCTGATGTTCCGGTTTTATGAGCAACTATTACTTCTTTAGGCAGCAAACCTTTAATCCTTTCAGAACCCGTAACAGTCTTAATCAAAATATTCATCAAATATTTCCGGCTAACTTTGGATGGAATATTTCCATTATAAAATTTATAAAACAAGAGTGCCATGGCAGAAGGATAACACCAATTTCTGTATTGAACATTCCAGCTGGCGTGCATTTCTTTTTCAGTCGCAGCAATCGAAATGTTTTTAACTCCAAGTTTATGAATATAATCGTTAACTGCCTTTGTGCCGCCAACCAAATTAAATAATATGTCGCAGCCGTTGTTATCGCTTTGCGAAACCGTATAATTTAGTATTTCATCAAGAGTAACACTTGTATCGCCTTTAGAATATTTATTTCTCAAAGGACTCCAAGTATTCTTTCTAAGATTACTTTTATCTAATCGAATCTTCTGTTTTAAAGATAACTTTCCCTTATCAACTTGATTTAGAACTGCCAATGCTAACGGAAATTTATACACGCTTTGCATAGGATATTTTATAAGATTATTTACAGTTAAGGTATCTTTACTTTCAATTTCCATAACTGCCACACCGATTTTTCCTCCGGCTTTATCAATTATCTTTTCAATTTTTGATTTTAATGGACTAGATTGAGCAAATACAATTACCGGTATAAAATTCATTAGACACATAATTAATATTAATTTTTTCCTAAATAAAACCATTTGAAGTTATTCTTTTGTTTACAAGAAATAATTATCTTTAATATTTTTAAGAAGTGAAGCAATTATTAGAATTTATTTGGAATTAAAATTAGTAAATTCTTTGAAAATAAATTTATTTAATACGGGTAAAAACCCCAGCGTTTATAAAGTCTGAATTTCCCCAAAGAAATGAAGTCATATTAATTGTATAAAGTCCCGAAGAATAAATTTTAGGCAATTGCTGAATATGAAGACTATCGCCATAGAACTTATAACTAAATATTTGAGGAGGTTCTTGATTCCTGAGATAAAATTTTAGTGTATCACCGGATATTTTAAAAGATCCGGTATAAATTGTATCGGAAGAAACAGTTACAAAAGTGGAATCACCTGTTGAAGAAATGATTCTATTCGGGGGAAGAATTTTAACTTCAAAATGATTTCCGCTAAATTTTATGGTTGATTTTTTATTCATACTACTATATTGAAATTTTCCTCCGCCAAATATGACTACAAGATTTGAATTCCAAACGAACTCCTCTTCCCATTTTCCATTAAGAGTTCCGTTGTATGTTAGTATAGGATTTGTAAGATCTGAACAATTCCATGCCGACAATGAGAAGACTAAAAAAATAAATAAGCTACGAAATATTTCTTTGTTTAATTTCATATCAATAAAAAACTCTCTAAAAAAAGTTAGTCAAAATTATTTTACTTCATTAAAATAAATTTTTTAGTTTTTATATATTCACCTGCCTGGATCCTGTAAAAATAGATTCCGCTTGCCAATCTATCTGCATTAAACAAAACTTCATAATATCCCTCAACTTTTTGTTCATCGACTAAAACATACTTCCTCTCACCTTTTATGTTATATAGTTCGATTTTTACATGACAGCTGATTGGGACATGATACCTAATTACTGTCTTCATATTAAATGGATTAGGATAATTTTGTTCCAATAAATAACCCACAGGTTGATTATTTAATTCATCTTTAATTCCCGATAACATACCATAACCGCTGCAGTACAAATAAGAATAAGGATTTGTTAATGAATTACTGTGAATTATTATTGAATCGACAAATGGCTGAATACTTGTTGAAGTTTTACAAATTGGACATAAATCCGGATTTGAAAAGACAAACATTGCAGTATCGCCAACATTGATTATTAAATCCAGTGTTTGTAATGGTAAGGCAATTGGATTGTATATTGTTGTATCATTATAATAAATATTGAGTGAATAGCCATAATAATGTTTAGAATAAATCGTATCTATTATAAGTGTAGCTTGCCCGGTATTTATTATAAAAGTTGTGTCTGAAGAAAAATACAGTCCCGTATTATCATTAAATGCTAATGAATCTTTGCTGAAAGATATTTCCTGGCTTTGTGATATTGTGAAGAAGAAAAGCGAAAACAAAAAGATTAATGTTTTCATATAAATCCCCAATTAAATAATTAATGCAGATTCTGCAATATTTCTAGTATTAATTTAAACCAAATACTTTACTCATCCGGACTTTAATCAAATTCTTCTTACTTTGTTTTAGAATATCTATTTTCATTTTATCATCAATGAATTGTTAAAGAATCAATATTAGAAAATAAAATGCCAGAAGTTATTAATTCATTAGTATTTAAAACTGGGTTATATTCGCCAAAAGGACCAGTTCTAGGCATTGCACAAGATATTGCATATAATTTTTCTCCTTTAGAAAGGCTGTAATAATTTTTATAATAGTCTGTAATAGTAAAATCGTCATTAATTGATGTTGAATCTGGTTGCAAATAAGTACTTTCTTCAAATAAGTATGCCAAAGTTCCTGAAATGGTAATCGGTTCCTTTGAAAAGAATATTGCTACGTCTCTATAGAGAGAATCAGCGGAAGAAATTTTACCCTGAATGTAAAAATTATTACTAGTTGATGATGGCTTTATCTCCAATTGTGAAACTCTAACATTGGGTATTTGGGATACATATACATAGTTCCAATAAAGAGTCCCACCGCCTACAAATTGAACGTTATAATATTTTCCCGTTATAAATCCCGTTTTAGAAAAAACCAGAGTGTATATTCCTGCAGAGACATTTGAAAGTTGCCAAGTACCGTCCGATTTTGTTATGGTAGAGATGTTATTTTCTTCTATAGAAACTTTAACCCCGCTCTCATCGGCAAAATGTAATTCGTTATCTTTATATAAAAAAATTTTTCCCGCTATATTACCTGTTAATGTTGGGCCTGCAGGTCCAGGTTCGTCTTTACACCCGGATAAAAGTACAGCAGATGCTAGTAATAAAATCAAATATTTCATTTTTTAACCCCACTAATTTGATGAATGCAGTAAAATTTTATTTAAGCTAGATGGATAATTTTTATATAGACCTTCTTTTAAGAAATTAGTTATTATTTTTTATTTTTCTAATAGTGACTTATTATTATCAATTATCCCCAAACATCATTTTTACTCAGTCGTTTGATTAATTATATTTTAACATAAATATAAATTATAATAAAAGAAATAAAATTTATTTACCTAAGATATTTTTTTAACCGCCTGAGTCAATAATCCTTTTAAAAGTAATATGATTTTATTCAAAGAAAGCTTTTGTAATTTATTTTGCAGGTGAATCAATTAAAACTTTTATTCCTTTTTCAATTACCTCATCCATTATTTCATAACCGGCCAATGTTGGATGAACTCCGTCTTTGGTAAACTTTTTATCCAAACCTTTTTCTTCATCAACCATTTTAGAATAATAATCTACATACGGGATATTTTTGCTTTCGCAGTATGATTTTATCATAGAATTAAGCTTAATAATTTTATCTGCCGGCTGCAGACCGTGATGCCACCAGAAATCAATTGCCGGCAGAACCGAACAAAGAATTACTTTAATATTATTAGCTTCTGCTAATTGAGTCATTGAAATAATATTACCCAAAACATCTTTTAAAGAAATGGGACCCGTATTTTCGGCGATATCATTTGTCCCGGCTAATATAACCACAACCGCCGGTTTAAGGTTAATTACATCCTGACGAAAACGAAGCAGCATTTGAGAAGAAGTTTGTCCGCTTATGCCTCTGTCAATATAACCGTTATCTATGAAAAAACTGCTGTCAATATTACCCCAGCTTTCCGTAATCGAATTGCCCATAAAAATTACGCGGTTCTCACCGGCTTTAGGCATACCGAGTTCTTCATCAGCTTTAGCATACTTTTTTAAATTCGGCCAATCCTCATTATTATTCTGGCCGTAAATTGAAAATTGAAATACAAACAGAAGTAAACAAAAACAAGTAAATATATTTTTCATGATTCTAGATTCTTTTTATAGTAATATCCATTATTCTTTGTAAATACTGAAAATTTATTTTTAGACATGATTTATGCTGAAGTTATTAAGTATCAAAACTTAATATTATATAAATCTTCTTTCCTATTTTCAAATTCCTCGTCCGCTTCTTTGTCATTATCAAATATTTCATTATCATAGTCGAGCAAGTCAACTTTAATATTTTTATCAGATGAAAATATGCATTGAACTACGCCACCACTAACTACTATTAATACTTCTTTACTAATATTATTGTTATCCATTTTAGCTCACTCCTTTGATAAACTCCACTTAAATATTTATTTTAAGATTCGATACCTAGGATTAATAAAGGGACTGGCGGATTGCTTCTACCATGCCTTAAGATGTTATATACCTCTCCTTCAAAATAGGCAACACCAGAAGACATATTTGATTGCATTATTTTTGTAGGTAATATTTCAATACCAAGATTTATTATACCCCCGGAATAAAAAAGTAAATGTTTTACAAATAAATCAAAAGCTACAAAAGCATACTTGCCAAATTGTACTTCAACCGCAATCTTATCTTTTACAAAATCTGTTTGTTTTAAGAATGAATTTAATTGTTTTATTGCAGTATAAAGAGACATTTGACTTAAATCTCTTTTTCAAAAATTTCTACTTCGTCGTAATCATTGTTAAAATGTTTTAAAATTTCTTTTTTCTTATTTAATGCATCTTTTTTACTTAGAAATAATTCAGGTTCTTGAATTAAACCATGAAAGACATAAACCAATATCCATAACTTTTTCATTTCTCGTCCTTTGAAATTCTATTAAACCAAAAATAAACATCCTTATAATTCAAAAAATTGCAAAAATCAGTTAGCCCACTTACTTTAAAAGTTGGTCTACTTATTTGCCTAAAAAACAATGTTCTTCTAATATCATTTGAAACAATACTATATCTTGGCTTTAAGTTTGGGTCACTAATATGTAAATCATTAAAACGCAGTAAACCTGAATAAATGGGTGTAGAATGTTCAACCTCAAATAATGCCTTTACTTGTCTTGACCCGTTCTGTAACCAAATTATATCTATCTCCTGAATTATGTGTTTAATATTATCATATCTATTCGGCAAATCATTAATGCACTCAAATTTTTTAGTATAATTCCAATCTAATTTATTTCTATCTAAAGTTGGAATCCATATTTCATATCCTTTAATTAGACCAATTGCTCCAATTAAGGTTTGCATTTGTGAATGACTGAAATCCGGAATTTTATCTATTTTATTATAATCAATTCTTTCAGTTAGATAATTCCAACCAGCATATCCTTCAATATTAAAACGCCCAGAACTTGCTATATATAATTCCATTCCGTCATCTTGCAAAAATATAGATGACTTAATCTGTCCATCAGCTGCTGGAATAAGAGAATTGAATAAATCTTCAAATTCATTATATGGAACAAATATAGGTTCTAATTGTGCATCCCATAAAAAACAAATAAATGAATTATAACCTTCTAACTCTTTTAAATCTTCTTTTCTTATTCCATAAAAGGCTTGTTTTCTTGCGTGGATTTTTGAATAGCGTATGTAAATTCTAGATAATCCATCTCCTATTTCATAAAGCGATTGGCTATTTGGCAATTTTTTTATCTTTCCAAATTTCCTATTTAATTCAGATATAAAATTTGTTTTTATCAAATTTGCCACGATATTTTTACTTTTTCCCTTTTAAATTTTTTTAGCTCTTAAATTATTCTAATTAATATATTTATTTATATAGCAATATAAAAATTTATTTTGAGAATAAAGTTTGTACTCAAATTATTTTGAATATTAAATAGAAATATATATAGAGTGCAATAGGAAAGGACACCCAATGTTTTTAAAACATTGG
>Ga0102950_1000265_pt1 | contig 13831 bp, 11 predicted proteins | sample SalPon2A_B_D2_MG_FD_78505 | JGI IMG/M metagenome (GOLD analysis project Ga0102950, IMG submission 78505) | Soil microbial communities from South San Francisco under conditions of wetland restoration - Salt Pond MetaG R2A_B_D2_MG | ecosystem: Environmental > Terrestrial > Soil > Wetlands | place...
GACTATCGCACCGCTGCCGGCGTGGATGAATTCATTGCGATTTCGGATTATATCGCCCGGCGCATACAGAAGGTCTATCGAAGACATGCTTCGGTGATTTATCCGCCGGTCGACGTTGACGCCATCCAACTGCAGGAACAGAAAGAAGATTTCTATCTGACGGCTTCACGCATGGTACCATATAAACGAATGGACCTTATCGCTGAAGCCTTTGCACACCTTCCGGACAAACGTCTCGTGATAATCGGGGATGGTCCGGAATATAAACGGGTGAAGGCAAAGTCCGGGCCGAACGTCACGCTCCTTGGCTACCAGTCCTCCGATGTTCTGAAATCGTACATGCAGCGTGCTCGAGCATTCGTCTTTGCCGCCGAAGAAGATTTCGGGATTGTGCCGCTTGAGGCTCAAGCGAGCGGTACACCGGTGATCGCATTCGGCAAAGGCGGCTGCCTGGAAACCGTCAGGGAACTCGAGACCGGCATGTTTTTCGACCGACAGGAGCCGGAAGCGATTGCGGAGATTATTCGGCAGTTCGAAGCGAGGCTCGACCGTTTTGATCCTGCCGAAATCCGTCAGCACGCACTCAAGTTCTCCGCCGATCGATTCCGACAGGAATTCAAGCAGTTCGTAGATCGGGCGATTCACGCTCATCTGGTTGAAATCGACGGACGCAGGAAGCGGAACCGGTCAGGTGATGCAGACATTCTTCAGGCAATCACATCCGACCAGGCCGATTCCCCCGAGAACGAATAGGGGCATTCTCACAAGCGATCACATCGGAATTTATTTCCAGGCAAAACGGAAAGAAATTCGACAAACTCCATATCGGAATTGGTCGCCTTCGACCAACCATTCATAATGCGCTGTATTTCATAATCTTATAGCACTCACTCTGGCGATGCGATGGGCACGCCGTTTGTATTACGCAAAGTGATTACCTATAAGGAGAATGCATGCGTAACAGACTCGCATCTGACAGTGGAGATGACTCGCCGGAAACGAAACGTTCCGAAGTGACAAATCATCGCACATCCCGCGAAATAAACCTATTTGAACTTGGATCATCCCTGTTGCGATACAAGCGGGTGATTGGCTATACGGTCGGTATCATGGTCCTCCTGACGGCAGGAATTCTTCTGATGCTCCCCAACAAGTACACCTCGCGGGCATCGATCCTCCCCTCCGGCTCGCAGGACAAACTGGCCGATCTGAAATCGCTCGCCGGGTTGGGCTCGGCCATGACGGCCGATGAAAACTCGTCCGAACTGTATCCGAGCATTCTGGTTTCACGAACGGTTGCCGACGGTGTCCTGGATGCAAGATATAGTTTTCTGATGGGAGACAAACAGGTTGATACGACGCTCGCCTCATATCTGAACAAATCAGATCGGGATAGAGAATACCAGGCGTTGGACGGACTATTTTCGGTAGATGTCGACAAAAAGACGGGTATCATCAAGATCGCAGTGGAAACCGAGTCTCCTACTTTGTCGCAGGCGGTCTTATCGAGGTATGTGACCGAGTTGGAGAACTTCAATCTGTATAAGCGCCGCTCGCAAGCAAAAGAAAACACTCGCTATCTCTCGACTCAACTTGCTCAACAGGCAAATCAGTTGAAGGATGCAGAAGACGCTCTTCAGCAGTTTCAATCCAAGAACCAGAACTGGTTCGGCTCTACTAACGGTGAGATGGTCAAGGAACTCACGAGGCTCCAACGCGAAGTTGAGATCAGGACCAAGGCCTACGGTTATCTGACCCAACAATACGAAATTGCCAAGCTCGATGCTCAGAAGGATGTACCGATTGTTCGTACTCTCGATACCCCTTCGCTGCCGATTCGTAAGTCAGGACCGTTTCGGACCCGGATGCTCTTCCTGGTCACCTTTCTCTCTACATTAATAATGAGTTTGGGATGTTTGGTGGCCGATAGTCTTCGGCGCAGACGCGATAGCAGGGTCGATCCCGCCTTCGACAGCTTCCGCGACGATCTTACCCACGCCTTCCCGCGAGTACACAGGTTCGTATTCAAGCGCAGTCGCGAACAGATCACTGCCGTCTGACAAGGATACAATCCACCTTTTCATACAACACGGATCCATCGTAAACGTTGCAATAGAAAACGGAACGACAATTCCTATGTCGTTCCGTTTTTGTTGGGCGCTCTATGTCTCGAAAAGAGCTTCATGAGAGCTTGAAGGCTTAATTATTGTTAACGCGATAGATCTTTCTGGCGTCCCCCTTGTTCTTCTTGAATCGGTCGACCACTGCTTTCGGGCTGGTAAGAATACCGACCAGGGTCTCTCCGCTCGGAACGATCGCGAAGAACGGCGAAGACTTTTTGCTTCTCTTCTTGGGGTGTTTCATCCGGTACATGTTGACTTCCTTTTCTTCCTTCGTTTGCACGTACCTATATCAAGCCCCGTGCCGACCCTTGAAGATCTCACGTAACGCATTATCTATCAATTGGATATAGTGATCGCGCGCGACTCTCCCGGAGCCTGTTTCAGTTTGAAACGGGAAAACAGTTCCCACCAGACCGGAAAAGTGCGGCCGGGTCGCCCAACCGGGCCCGGTCCAAAAGAGAGCCGCTCCACCAAAAGCAGGCTTTTATCATCCACTTTCACTTCAGCGGTAAGCGGCTCATTGATTTCGGCGGCAGGATACCACGACGGTAAGTATTAATGTCGCCGGGTTTTATGTTTGAGAGAACAGGTCCGGGGAACAGTTGCAGAAAAATCGTTGTATAAGTACTTACGATTCAGCAAAACCTAAGGAGGTTAACGCAAGTGAACAAATTGAATCTCAAACTGGTGATCCTGATGCTCGGCCTGATGGTACTGGCGTATGTATTCCTCCCGGACATCCACTCTACCCACAGACAGACCTCTAGCACAGTGAACGCGACGACCGCGATGTCCGTCCCCGCTTCCCAGCGACCGATCGGCAGCCTCGCCGATCTCAACAACGCGTTTGTCGCTATCGCGGCCGAAGTTAAGCCGACCGTGGTAACGGTATTCACGGAGAAAACGTACGAGGTACAGCAGAATCCGATGATGAATCCCTTCTTCAATTTCTTCGGGGACCAACAGGGAAACGGCCCCGCCCAGCAGTACAAGCAGGAAGGGATGGGATCCGGCGTTATCGTCAGCTCTGACGGACGCATTCTGACCAACAACCATGTGATTGCCAATGCCGACAGCATCTACGTTCGCACGTCGGACAAGAAGCAGTATACGGCCAAAATCATAGGGGCCGATCCGAAGACCGATGTCGCGGTGATTAAGATCGACGCTATGGATCTTCCGGTGATCAAGATCGGAAACTCCGACAGCCTTCGTGTAGGCGAAATGGTAATGGCCGTCGGCAGCCCGTTGAGCGAGAATCTGGCGCAGACGGTGACTCAGGGAATCGTCAGTGCGACCGGACGTTCGAACATCGGTCTGACCGATTCAGGTTACGAAGACTTCATTCAGACCGACGCGGCCATCAATCCGGGGAATTCCGGAGGAGCGCTCGTCAACATGAATGGCGAACTGGTTGGACTCAACAGTGCAATTGCAACACGCAGTGGCGGCTTCCAGGGCATAAGTTTCGCGGTCCCATCGAACATGGCGGTAGCCATCATGAATTCGCTGCTCAAAAACGGCAAGGTCGTTCGCGGCTGGCTCGGCGTAACTATTCAGGACATCAGCAACAAGATCGGCAAGGCCATGGATCTCAAGAGCCTGAATGGCGCGCTGATCGGCGATGTGCTCAAGGACAGCCCGGCATCCAAGGCGGGACTTCAGGCTGGCGATGTTGTCGAGACCCTCAACGGCAACACGATCGACAATTCCTCCACTTTCAGGAGTGCCATCAGCTCGATGCAGCCCGGTACGGAAGTGAAGCTCGGTGTCGTGCGCGACGGCAGGCCGATGGATATCACGGTGAAACTCGGCGAAATGCCTTCGGAAGGTGCACTGGCCGCTCTCGGCGGAAACTATCAGCAGCTTCTGGGCTTCAAGGTGAGCAATTCCACCAGTGATCTGGCCAGGAAGTACGGACTGAGTTCGAGCCTGCGCGGAGTCATCGTCACTTCGATCGACAAGAAAAGCTCGGCTGCCCTGGCCGGACTCGAAGAAGGTGACATGATCTTCTCGATCAATAGGCAGCGGATTGAGAACGTGGATGAGTTTGCCGCTACCCTGAAGGGCATTAAGAAAGGTGACACTCTCCTGATGCGCATTCAGCGTGGGGATCAAGGATTTTTCCTCGCTTTTACCCTATAAACTGACAGTAGCAGCTGCAGTTAACAGGCCCGTTCGTAAGAACGGGCCTGTTTATTATGTCTACTTGTCGCGAGGAGAACTGTCGGTATGACCATTGTCGTACAGCCCGACCAACTCGGTAGGATTCCCGTTCGAGTCGGTAACTACCTTCAGCTTGAAATAGTCAAGATCGACGAAACGGAAAAGGTCATTCGCCATCGGAATCATCTGCATCTTCGGACGATCCACCCTCTGATAGAACAGCTTTCCGTCCTCATACGTAATCGTCCGTTCCCCGTACTTGCCGACATAGGTTTTCAGCAAGGTCGTATCGACTTGCACCGGATTCAGGATCGACTCTAACATCGATTCGGCCCATTTGAGTGACCGCAGCCTATCCTCATCGGTGGTTCTCGCCTCGATCTTCTTAAGAGCATCAAGCTTGGCAGCATCGAGCGCGTTGTCCGCAGGTACTTTGATATCCGGTTCCACCCCGGTCCCTTCCCAGTTCGTGCCGGAAATAGGGTTGATCGCCCGACCGAACGGGACCCGCAAGCCGACATGAAGATTCGAATACGCGGTCGCCTCAACCGGGTGTGCTCCCCCGCCGGTGGTCTCACCGACAATGGTTGCGCGCTTAAGGTTCTTCATGTCATAGGTGAACTCCTCGGCCGCAGAAAAAGTGTAAGAACTCGTGAGAACGTACAGATCAACGTCGTACATAGGTTTGCCCGGCACCCAGGCCGAACTCCAGAATTGCCTTATGGAATCGGTCTGACGAATGTAAAAGCTGTTGAGATGCTGTGGTTCTTTCAGAAAGTAACTCGAGATCAACTGAATCATCGAAGGTGAGCCTCCACCGTTCTGGCGAAGATCGATTATTACGGCGTCGCTGTTGGCAAGCAAATTCATGGCCGCAACGGCGGTCGGTCCGGCGTTGTCAGCGTCATAGAAGCCGCGGAGGTCAAGATAGCCGATATTCCCCGGAAGGTGTTCGACTTTGTAAAAGCCGAAATTACGGCGTTCCAGTTCGGTCAGATACTTCTGACGTTCCTCCGGAGTCAAGGAATCCGTTTGCAGGCTGGCTATCTCTTGGTCAGTCACATACCTCGTGAACAGGTGTTTGTCGTGGCTGATCGACCGCATGTCGTCGGTGAGCTGGCGCGTGAAACTCCGCAGATCTTTGAGCGTGTCATAGGCGTGATTCTTATACTGCTTCCGCATCATATTCTCCATCTCTTTCGCGACCTTCGGAAAGACATAGATCTCATTCAGCGATGCGGAGATACTGTCGATTATTTCACCCTGTGTTTTGTGATCCACCGGCACCGGCTTGTCGTCGGGCCCGGACAGTCCCTGAGCGTACACCGTCGATGACAAAAATGCGAGGCCCATGGCGACAAATATTAACAGCCATAGGGAAACGGCGTGAATTGTATCCACGTTCGTTTTCCGGCTGAGGTTCGTCCTGAATTGAATACTCCGCTTCATCTTTTCCTCCTCTTGCTTCCGATACGCTGAGTTGTCTTTTGTTTGGTTCCGGGATTCACGAGATCGGTTACCCGGTCGTACATTTCGCGACGATCAAGCGCCTGCTCGATAGAGCTGAGCTGTTTTAGAAACCCGCCCCCTGCTTCGGCAAGCAGATCATCGTTCGCCTTCCGGATCGTTTCCCAGACCGGCTGCAGACGTTTGACTATAGTCCGGCCCTTGGGGCTTAAACTCAGCAGGCGTTTTCGACCGTCCGAAGCATCGCCCGAGAACTTCAGCAGTCCGTGCCGCGTCATCTGTCCGGCGATCTGATTGACCGATGGATGCGTCATACCGAGTCTTTCGGCGATCTCGGTTACGGCCAGGCGCGAATTGTCCCGAAGCAGATACATCAGCGGAAACCAGCGGGCGTGGAATTCGATTTCGTGTTCGTCGTATACTCGCGATACATCCCGGCCGAGCCGTTCGGCCAGCCGTTTCAGGCGACTTGCCAGCGCCAGCCCGCCCAGTTGTTCTATCACATCCATATTCGTTGCTCCAATCTCGATTCAACTCAATCCACTTAAATACGTAAGCACTTACATAAATGTTTCAAGCACCCGAATCGGTCATTCAACGAATTTCGTTGAAATACGTTCCTCTTTTGGGTTTATTTCCGCCGTGAACCGGATTACGCTGGGGAGTCTCTCCACTTCAGAGGACAGGGAATTGACAGGATCCTGGATATGGCAGCGGTAAAAGTACGTAAGAGACTGGTTTATTTGCTGGTGGTCCTCATGGCATCCTTTGCTCTCAAGCCCGGGATTGTCAACGCTACGGTCAATGGAGCTTCGATTTCCGGTCGAGTGATCGACGAAGATGGCGGCGCGGCTTTGCCTGCAACGTCCGTCGCGGTCGTAGGCGCCGCGGGAGGGACGATCTCCGACTCAGCCGGGACATTTGAGCTTGCCAACATCTTACCCGGCCGGCGATATCTGAAATTCAGCCATGTCGGATTCGACAGCCTGATTGTTGGACCGATCCAACTTACGGCGGACACGGACACGAACATCGTAGTCACATTGAAACCGCATCCCGTTTCGGTGCGCGATATCACCGTATCTCCGGGGACCTTCGCGATAATGGGAGATGCTCCGATTTCCAGCCAGACCCTCACCCGGGAAGATATTCAGACCATTCCGCATTTCGGAGAGGATATCTATCGAGCGGTGAAGCGGATTCCGGGCATTTCATCCAACGATTTTTCTGCCAACTTCAGTATACGGGGGAGCGAGTACAGCCAGGTTCTGGCGCTGTTCGACGGACTCCAGTTGTATGAACCGTTTCATTTGAGAGACGTCGACGGCGGGGCGTTGTCAATAATAGATATCGACCTTATCCAGGGGGTCAAACTGGGGACCGGGGGGTTTTCCGCATTGTACGGCGATCGGCTCGGCGGAGTTTTCAGCATCACGCCGCGGGCTCCCTCTGCGACGCTCCATCGCGTAGCTGCAGGAGTGAGCTTTACCGACGCTCGCGTGTCGGCCGAAGGTCCGGTGGCCGGAGGTCGCGGAGCATGGATCGTATCGGCGAGGCGTGGCTACGTGGACCTCGCGCTGAAACTTATGGATCAGGATACTACGGTCTCTCCTGTTTACTACGATACCTACGCCAGCTTGCGATATCACCTTTCCGGACGACACCTGCTTTCCGCAAGTTTCCTCTATGCCGACGATCGGCTCCGATATTCGGATGAATCGCAGGACACCGCGAACACGCGGTATTCGAACGGGAATTTCTGGATTAAGCTCCGATCGGAATTCAGCCGCCGTCTGGTCGCTACAACGATTCTGCGGACGGGCAGCCTGACGCATCATCGGGACGGCACCGCCTACTTTACCGGTAGCGGCGCCGTGCGGTATGACGTCCAGGACTATCGCCACTTCAACTTCCAGCAGGTCAAAGAAGATGCGGAGTTCGATTTAAGCAGACAGATACTTCTGCAAGCAGGATTCGATTTCAAATATGTCAGCGCCGACTATGATTATCATAGTCGATTCTACCAGTACTTCGGTGGCTATCACTCGTTCCGACGCTCGTTATCCCCAAATGAAGCAGGACAGCAGTTCGGTACCTATCTGTCGTCACGGATATCACCTGCTTCGTACCTGACTCTGGAGTTGGGAATGCGCTATGATTCCAGATCGTATACCGGTGATCGTTATCTGAGTCCGAGAAGCAGCCTGGCCCTGCGCCTTGACGAAAGCACCTCCCTTCGAATCGCCTGGGGACGATACGTCCAGAGCCAGGAGATCTATACGCTCGATGTGCCGGACGACGATTCCACTTTCTACCATGCTGACATAGCAGAGCATCGTGTAATCGGGCTGGAACACGAGTTCGGAGACCGGGTGCATCTCAGGATCGAAGGGTATGAAAGGAGGCTTGGGCATTTGCGTCCGCGCTATCGAAATCTGAGTATTCCTCTCAGCGACTTTCTGGAAACTCAGATAGACCGAGCCAGGTTGCTCATCTCGAAAGAGACTGCCCGAGGCGTTGAAATCTATGCGAAGAGCGTAGGCTCGCACAGACTCTCCTGGTGGGTGAGTTATGCCTACGCAAAGATCACCGATCATATCGATCAATACACCTATAATGACAGGTTGGTGCGTCTCAATAAGGACGTCCCCGGTCCGTACGACCAGCGTCATACCATCTATGCCGATGTCGGCTACAAGCTCGGAACCACCTGGCGACTTAGCGCTTCATGGCAATTTCACTCGGGAACACCTTACACCGAATTCACGGTCGTGGCTGATACTTCCTCGACCGGCAATATCACGAGTTACTCAAACCTCGAGGAACCGTATTCGTCTCGCTATTCCGCCTATCATCGCCTGGACGTTCGCATCAGTCATTCCATTCAGAGCAATTTCGGGACATTCTCGTTATTTCTTGAGACCATCAATCTGTATAATCGTCGCAACATCCGGGCGTACGACTACTGGTACGAGTGCGATGGCACCAACTGCACCTTATTCCAGACTCCGTACTACTGGTTCAATCTGCTCCCTTCGTTTGGGATCGCCTGGGAGTGGCAATTCTGATTTCTCACCGTCAGGCGCCCGGGGAATCCGAAGTTTCCGGAAGAATAGACTAATGCGATCCGATAATTTCTGTTTGTCTGCCGACAGGAAACCACTGTCTTGAATTTTGGTTATAGGAAATCGTAGATAGCTGCCGATAAACTATAACGACTCCGGGAATAAACAGTTTAGAGCTGAGGATTGGTATGGCTAACATAAATGATCACAAAGGGGTTATTGGCATTCTGACGGGTGGCGGCGATGTTCCGGGACTTAATCCGGCAATTCGTGCGGTGACCGTCCGAGCACTTCGAGAAGGATATCGGGTCGTTGGCATCCGTCGCGGCTGGGCCGGCCTCATGAGTGTCATCAGGGACGAGAAGGCCGACAACAGCGAGAATTTTCAGGTGCTGACCGAAGAGATCGTGAACAAGGCCGCCCGCACCGGCGGGACCTTTCTGCACAGCTCCCGGACCCATCCGGGAAAGGTTGCCCGGGCGAAAGTCCCGGAACATCTCCAGGACAAATACAAAGATGACGTGAACGATCTGACCGAAGAAGTTACGCAGAATCTTGATTTCCTCGGCATTGATCACCTCATCCCGATCGGCGGTGACGATACCCTCAGTTACGCCGTTCGTCTGTACAAGGAAGGCGTCAAAGTGATTGCCATTCCGAAGACGATGGACAACGACGTCCCCGGGACCGACTACTGCATCGGCTTCAGCACCTGCGTTACCCGCACAATCCAGATGATCAACAGCCTCCGAACCTCGGCCGGTTCGCACGAGCGGTTTCTTGTCGTGGAAGTATTCGGAAGGTACGCCGGATTCACCGCGATGCTTCCGACCATGGCCGGTGCCGCCCACCGTTGCCTGATCCCCGAATACAAGTTCAATGTCGAACTTCTGACCGAACTTCTTACCTATGATCGCAATCATAATCCGAGCCATTATTCGGTCGTCCTCGTTTCTGAGGGGGCGATGTTCGATGGTGGTGAGATGGTATTCTCGAATACGGAGAAGGACGACTACGGTCATGCCAAACTCGGCGGGATCGGAGAAATGGTGTCAGCACGATTGAAGGAACTCTCCCCCAAATACAACAACGGCAAGCCGACTAACGTGATCACGCAGAAGCTGGGTTACCTGGTTCGAGGCGGCGATCCGGACGCGATCGATGCTATCGTCCCAATGGCGTATGGCAACCTTGCTTTCGATCTGGTGCTCAAGGGGGTCCACGGAAGATTGGTCGTAATCAAAAACGGGCGGTACGACAACACACCTATCGATGTGGTCACGAGCAAGAAGAAACTGGTCAATGTCCAGAAGCACTACAAAACTGACCGGCTTCGGCCGATTTACAGCTCGTTCGAAATGCAGCCGTTGTTCATCATGACCAGCGATTGAGCCATTCGACCATAGTAGGTCGATACCCTCTTGGGTGTCGACCCGCCACAACCCAATCATCTTCCTGATGCTGACACCCAAGAGGGTGTCAACCTGTGAATGGCGTTCTATTCCTCCTAAAATGTTATGCAACAATAGGATCAGACTATTACGCCTGAGACTTGTCCATGTCCAATGTGAACTAAATCAATAATTTAGGCAATATATATTAACTTTCACAATATTTTACTTGTCATAATGTAACTATATCAATATACGTACGTATTGCAATTAAGACAATTAACCCAGAGGCGAAAACTATGAAGAAAGACTGGACATATCTGAAGAAATTGACCGGTGGAAAACAGCTCACCGTGCTAAAAGTTGGGGTTGAGGACGAGGAAGTCGCTGTCGAAGGCCGGTTTGAGCTGCCGCCGCTGGCGAAGTTGTCGGCCGAAGATCAGGTGTTTGCCGCCGTCTTCATCAAGTCCCACGGCTCAATCAAGCAAATGGAAAAGCATTTTGGGATAAGTTATCCCACAGTGAAGAGCCGGCTGAACCGGATCTCGGAGCAACTCGATTTCGTGCACGTCGAGGAAATTCCGCAGAAATCCGATGCTCTTGACCGGCTGGAACGAGGAGAAATCAATGTTGAAGAAGCAATTCGAAGGTTAAAAGAAGGAGATAGTGATGAATGATTCAAGAAGACAGATTTTGCAGATGCTTGCCGATGGGAAGATCAGCGCCGATGAGGCCGAACGGCTTCTGGCGGCGCTGGAAGAATCCGGACCGAAGACTGAGACGGTCACAAACGGCAAAGCCAGGTACCTTTGTGTCCAGGTAAAAGCAGACCCGGATTCCGAACATCGCCACAAAAATGTCGATATCAAGATTCCGCTCGTCCTGCTCAAGGCAGGAATCAAAATCGGATCACTCATGCCGGAAGGGGCTAAGGGAAAGCTCAGCGAACACCTGTCCTCCCACGGCGTCGATCTGGACCTGGGCAAACTGGATGCTGAGAAGATCGATCAGCTTATCGAGGCCCTCCGCGAGAACTCGATCGATATCGACAGCGACCAGGAAAAAGTCCGGATTCACTGCTGTTAGACTTCCGTACTAGCCTACTGATAGGCCGGGTGAAGAGCGTTCGCCCGGCCCCATTTATCCCACCATTCCAATTCTCCATTCCCTGTTGTTATGCTAAAAAATTAGCATTTTGCACTTGACCGAGCGGCCAATTAATGCTAATTTTTTAGCATAAAGGAATGCACGGGCCGGTCGGCCGAACCGTCGCTTATCCGGAGAACGAATGATGAAGAAACAAAACCTCAAGCGGCTCAGCCGACGCGAAGGACAGATCATGGATATTCTGTATCGCTCTGGTGAAGCCAAAGCGGCGGAGGTTCACGCCGCCTTACCCGACCCGCCGAGCTACTCGTCGGTAAGAGCGTTGCTTGTCGTACTCGAAGAAAAAGGGTTGGTGAAACATCGGCGCGACGGCCGGGCCTACTTTTACTCCCCTACCATCAGTCACACTGCCGCAAGTCGGTCCGCTCTCATGCATTTGGTGAAGACGTTTTTTGAAGATTCGGTCGAACAGGTAGTAGCCACGCTATTGAGCATGTCCGGGGGGAAAATGTCCGACGAGGAATATCGCAAACTGCGCAGACTGCTCGACTCGGCGCGGGAACGCGGGGAGAAAAAATGATCAGCCTGGTGCAGGATATATACGGTCTGTTGCTTGACCTCGGTATTCGCGGTAGTACAGCAGGATACTTTGTGAAGACAGCCCTCGTGCTCGGGCTGGTACCGGGCGTACTGGCGATATTCCGAAGCAAGAGTCCGGCTGTTCGGAGCCTTGTCGTTCGGGCAGGTCTCGCCGGGGTTATCGCACTTACCATTCTGAGTCTGACTGTACCGACCTGGTCAGTTGCCTATCCTGAATTTGTCAATACGCTGGTGTTGAAAGCGCAGGCTGCGACCACGACGACGACCGAACTTGCTGTGATAGAGAAGGGATCGCACTGGTACCAGCTCCTTCTCGCCATCTGGCTGACAGGAATTCTGCTGTTCGGACTGAGGTACCTAATCGGTATCATTCGAACGCGAAGAATCGTGAAAGAGGCGGATCGATGTACAGATAGGTCTACCCTGTCTACGGCTGATGAAATAGCATTACAGCTTGGGATAAGATCGAGAGTCGAGTGCCGGATCTCGCAATCCGCGACGGTACCGATGGCATGGTGGCGGTTGCACCCTATAGTCATAATCCCGACCGCATTACTTAACGATATGACTGCGCTGAGAATGGTAGTCGCCCACGAACTGGCCCACGTGAGGCGAAACGACATACTCTGGCTCAATATCGCCTCCGTTTTAGCCGTCTTCCATTGGTTCAATCCGCTCGTGTGGATCGTTCGGCGGCGACTGATGAAGGAATCCGAATATGCGTGTGATGATTTCGTTCTGACGACCGGAGCGAATCCGCGGGACTACGCGAGCCACCTGCTCGAATCGGCGCTTCAGTCTCGCCGGCCGCGTCCGCTTATCCAGACGAGCACCGCTTACACAACTCAAGTGGAGGGAAGAATCATGTCGATTCTTACGAACCGAACTCGAAATGCGTTTACCAACGGAAGATCCGTCGCCCTGGCCGTACTATTTGCAATGGTAGTGATGTTGCCATTGGCGCTATTCACATTCCGGATCAGTTATGCGGAGAACGATGACTCCGGCAAAGTGCACGAAGCAATCGTTGATACGACAGGCGACTCGATCCCATCGCCGAATGACTTCATCGCGGTCGATTCAATGCCCGAGATGACGTACGAGGAACCGATCAAGTATCCGCAGGAAGCGAGAGACGCCGGAGTCAAGGGGGACGTTATGATCAGAGCCTTTGTTACAGAGAAGGGCGTACCGTTGAAAGTGAGTGTCCTCAAGTCGTCCGGTGACAGTCGGCTTGACCGCGCCGCAGTGTTCGCCGCTAAGAGAAACGAATACAGACCTGCGTACAAAGACAACAAGCCTGTCGGCGTGTGGATTTCCTACAAAGTCAAGTTCGTGTTCAGCGACAAGAAGTAGCGAGAGCTTCTCCTCCGGAAACAGTCCTCAGTTTTCGGACAGCTTCTCACAGACAATCCCTTTACCGGCAAATCAACCGTGACCGGGTCGGTTTACCGGCTACGCTCATTCCATACAAATATAGTCGTAATTGCAAAACGGAGCGGACACCTGCTTTGCTTCGCCGGAAAAAAATCGACTCCGGAATTTGAATACTCTATATTTATCGCAGGTATACTCAATAGTCTCGAGTAGACAAAAACGAGAGGGTGTAAGATCGTGGTAATCTTCGCAACAATCTTCGGCGTGGGCTTTCTGGTGCTTCTGATAAGCATCATTTTCGGACACGATACCGATGTGCATGTCGATGCTGATGCATCCGGCGTGGACGCGCACGGACCGGGCGTCGTGAGCGTCAAGATGATAGCCTTGATGATGGTCGGCTTTGGTGCCGTCGGGTTCGGGACCCGGGCTACTACCGACTGGTCGATGTTCAAATCTTCGATGGCCGGCCTGGTCGGTGCCGCGGCGGTAGGTGTCGCTGGATACCTGATTCTCCGGCTGTTCTATTCGTCGC
>Ga0102950_1000266_pt1 | contig 13795 bp, 11 predicted proteins | sample SalPon2A_B_D2_MG_FD_78505 | JGI IMG/M metagenome (GOLD analysis project Ga0102950, IMG submission 78505) | Soil microbial communities from South San Francisco under conditions of wetland restoration - Salt Pond MetaG R2A_B_D2_MG | ecosystem: Environmental > Terrestrial > Soil > Wetlands | place...
AGCATGTGATTAAACTTAATCTAACAATACATTTAATTTTTATTCCGGCTGCTAGTCAAGGAAAAATTCTTTCTTATAAGTCAAATTAAAAACTAATAATTCTGACTAATATATTGTTCGTTGTTTAGCACAATTAGTGGGAGGAAATATGAAGTATTTAATTCTTCTTTTTGCTTCTCTTTTGCTTGCCTCTTGTTCTGATGAACACATAATAAATCCTGTTTTATTACCAATTGAAGAAGCAACAATTGGTGTTAAAAGTAAAATATATTATCCATCAATTGAGTCGAATCAGATATTAAGTATAGAAGATTTTGAATACAGTAGTAATGGGCTTTTGCAAAAAAAGATTTACTACGGTAACAATAGAGGAATGATTTCTCATTACGAAGTTTTTAATTATAACAATGACGGAAGACTTACAAATAAACTGAATTATTATAACAATATAAATTCGCCTACCGGTTTTCTTTTAATTGATTCTACCGTTTATTTATATTTCGGGAATTTTTTAACCACAGAAAAAATATTTGTACCATCTACGGGTTTTTTCGATAGAATTAGTTATGAATATAATGGCAAATATCTCATTGAGAAATCAAAATACTATAATGAAGTATTCGATTCATATATTATTTATGAATACAAGAATGGAATACTAAATAAGGAAATAAATTATTACAAAGATAATAGCATAACAGAATTTAAAGAATTTAAATATAAAGGTGCAGCTTTGGTAGAAATAACGTTTTATACTCTTAATAACCAAGCAAAGAGAAGAATAAATTATAGTTATAATGTAAATGGGAAAATAATATTGGAAAAGGTTGATGAACTTTTTATCTATAGCTCATCATTACCTTATGTAGTAAAATATAAATACTAAATTATCAGACTTGCCTGTCCCCTCGGAGAACTTTTCGCCCTTTTCTTTTAAGCCTGCCCGGCTTCGACGGGAGAAAAGAACATGAATTAATTTTTATTGCATCCAAATTAAAATTTTAATATTTTTCCTTTGTACAATAGACTTCCCCGAGTTTATTGTGCATCAGATACAAGTTAATTTGGTAATCCTCCTGGTTTACACCGGGAGGATTTTTTATTTTATTTCTTCTTATATTCCATAAATATTATTTTAATGTCATTTAAAACAAAATGAGTTGAGGTATTTTTTTCTAATTTGTTTTTGTAATAATATTTTGAGATTTTAATAACAATCATTATGAGGCCTACATAAGAAAATTTTACTGCATCTAACAAAAATAAGAAAGGGAGAAAATGAAAAACTTAATTCTTGTAACTATAGTATTTTTGTTCGCAGCTTTCAATATTTATTCTCAAACTAGTCCTTCCATTCAATTCACAGGCGGTATTATTTCTCCGGTTAATTCATATAATGGACTTACCGGCTCATTTCAGTTTAATTATCCTTATAATGACATAATAAATTTTTACCTATATACCGGTTATTCTTCATGGAATAAGAATAAAGTTATCTTTCATGAAGATTATTCGTTAGTTCAAGCTAAAACAATTTTTAATTCATATTCTGCTGATAGTCATTCAGTTATTCCTTTATTTTTAGGCACTTCAATAAACTTTCATTCAAATAAAATTTTTACTGCTTTTGTAAATTTTGAAATTGGCTATTCATACTTAAGTTATTATACTTATAGCAATGTAAGGGAGATAAATCCTTCTACAGGTGAAGTATTATCTTATTATGTTGATAAAAGTACAAGACTGAAGGTAGATGAAAATTTAGTAGGTTTAGGTCTCGGCATTGGTTTATCCCATTCAATAACAAAAAATGTAAATTTAATTTTAGCCGTAAAACTGAACAGTTATTTAAATTCAAATTATAATAGTTTTTTAGGCCCAAGTGTAACATGGTCAAACTTCCTTGCGGGATTTAATGTAAAGATTTAAATTATTTTAAGAATAGTAAAAAGACAAAGGATTCTAATTTAATATTTTAGTTCTTATTTAGAATTCAAAGAAATGACTTATTAAGGTCGCTTGTTTAATAAACCTATATTATAAAAAATATTAAAGCTTCCCCTTTCAAGGAAGCTTTTTAACCCCCATTCGTCTACCCCCATCCCTAGAAATAAATTGTTAATCCGAACAATACACTATTAGGATTTATTTGAAATCCGCTAGTCTTATTTTTAGTAGAAGATTGCTGAATAATTTCAATAATATTTGTCCCATTATCTGAATTGTATACATCTTCATAATAATAATATGTTAATCCGTACTGTGCGGATAAACTCATTGATTCATTAAAATACCATTCTATACCTGCAAGGGCTGTAATACCAAATGATCTAAATCGGTCAGTATATTCGGTATAATTTTGTCCTGCCATATAGTTTTTATTTCGGTTATGTGAATATTGAAAACTAGGGCCTCCTCCATAATAGAAATTAAAATTATTCCTTAAATAATTATTTCTTAAATATTGCAGAATTATTTCATAGGTGTTCTTTGCATTATCAATGATATTGGAACTTGTTGTTAACGGATTATTATATATAATGAGACTATTCCTACTTTGATTGTTTTGATTGATGCTTAAGCCTAACCTAACAGCATCATTTTCCGTAAAATTATACTTTCCCGAAAGAACGGTTCCCTGAAAACTGCTTAAAGTAAAATTTGAACTTATTTGAAACTGAAAAGCATAAAGTCCTTTATGAGTTTCTGTTTCTTGCGCTATACTATTAGTATGCAATAGGATAATTAATAAAAAACTGCTTAATAGAAAGGAAGAAATACGGATGGCTTTCATTTTTGTTCCCTTTAATAGTGGTTGAATATTAACAACACAGCATATCCATTAACAATTAGTATGCCTAGATTTTCTTTTTAATAAATTTAATAATATAAATCTGTTATTAACTTATTATGTACTAAATATTAAATAGTATTGTTTAGATTCTAATACAGTTTTCATAAGTTATTCACACATATCTAACGACATCATTTCAACTAATATAAATTATAAAGTTGTGTCAATTATTAACAAAAAAGGTTGTAATCTACCTAATCTGTAAATTCACAATAACTTATTGATATGTTTTTTATCAAATTTTTAGTCTCTCTAAAGATATTTTATCTTTTTTATTTATTAACGTTTTAATCATCAGCAAAAATAATTATAATTGTTCGTACAAAGATTTGAAATTAATATCAATTATAGAGAATAATACTACATGAAGATCTTAATCCTGGCACTTTCCGGCATCGGTGATGCGCTTATGTTTACACCTGCATTAAAACTTATGCATCAATCTCTCCCCGATGCTCAAATAGATGCATTGACCATGTTCAAAAGCGTTAAGGATATGTACGATAGAAATCCCGATTTCAATAATGTTTACTATTCAAATTTTCTCAATCAAAGTTCGGTAAAATCTTTGCTGTTTGTTTTAAAGCTTAGGAAAAAATATGATGCTTCTATAAATGTTTATCCATCCAACAGAAAAGAGTATAACCTTATAAATTATTTTATTGGTGCAAAGAAACGGGCCGGAGTAAATTATTTAAGGCGTAATACAAGAGAGTTCGGTTTTTTGAATAATGTAAGCATAACCGAAGGTGACTCGCTTCATAATGTCCAGGAAAATATTAAGCTCGCAGAAAAGTTATTTAACAAAAAATTTGATGAAGAACCTCCGCTAAATTTCCCGTTAACAAATGAAGATTTAACTTTTGCTGAAAGCTATCTTAAAGACCTTAATATTACAGAAGATGATTTGGTAATCGGATTTCATCCCGGCTGTGCTACATTAAAAAATCATATTAAACGTAGGTGGGAACCTGAAAAATTTATTGAGCTCGGTAAAAGATTAATTGAACAGAATAAAGCTAAGCTTTTAATATTCGGCGGGCCCGAGGAAGATGAATTAAAAGAATCAATTTGTTCGGGAATATATTCAACGGATGTTTTTTCTGTTAAGACGAGTAATTTGCCGGAAAGTGTTGCGGTACTTAAAAGATGTAATTTATTTGTCACCAACGATTCCAGCATGATGCATATCGCCTCAGCATTACAAAAAAAAGTTGTTGCTATTATAGGTCCGACAAACCCGAATTATATCCATCCATGGAAAACCGAACATAAAATTGTAACATTAAACCTCGACTGCGCACCGTGCTTTATTTATTCCCCGCGTCCTCTTATTTGCTTTAGAGATGATGTTAAGTTTAAATGTATTAAAGAATTGAATGTCGATATGGTTTACGATGCCGTAAAGTCGTTTCTGTGAAATCTTAAATTGGCTACAACTTTTACAATTTCTTCTTGTCATTCTGGCCTACGAGCCGGAATCTCTGAGATTCTGGTTTGCGCCAGAATGACAATATGCATTTATCTAATTTCTAATAGAATTTTATTTATATTCAATTATAGTTATTGCTAATTCTGTAAATTTTATAAATCAGACTGGTTAATTCCCCGAAGGGGAATTATAAACTAGCTGGAGGCAGCGCCTCCAGCAATAAAAGGGACCTCATAAAAATTACTCTGAAAGAGTTAAATCATTTAAAGGGTGATGTCATGCCTCAATCATTAGCTAACATTTTTGTTCACATTGTTTTTTCTACAAAGAATCGATATCCATTTCTAACTGGAGATGATATAAAAAAACAGATGTATTCATATTTAGGAGGGACATGTAATAACCTTAATTGTAATGTTATCATCGTAGGCGGTTCAGCTGACCATGTTCACATACTTTGCAAATTATCTCGCAATATTTCTATTGCGAAACTTATTGGTGAAATTAAGAGAGAATCATCAAAATGGGTAAAGACTAAAAACAGATCATTATCAAAATTTGCGTGGCAGAACGGTTACGGAATATTCTCAATTGGTAAGTCTGAGGTAGAAAGAGTAAAATCTTATATATTTAATCAAGAAGAACATCATCGGAGGAAGAATTTTCAAGATGAATACCGTATGTTTTTAAAAGAATATGAAATTGAATATGATGAAAGATATGTTTGGGATTAGAATTATGTCACTCCTTCAGAGTTTACTGTTAATTATAATTAAAATAGCCGGGACGATGTCCCGGCCTAAATTTATGTAACCCCTTGCGGGGTAATAAACAAAATTAGAAAAAATTAGGATGATTTTTAGATATCTAATTTTACACATATTTGTCTTTATTGTTTATTTAATACTCTATTCAAATATTCAATAATTATTTCAACGCTGTCTGCGCATTTAATCAAACCGTTTTTTCTTCCTTCATGCTCAATTTGCTTTTCCATAATTCCGACAATCTCTTCCCACATTTTAGAATGACAAACAACAGGTTTTATCTTTAACAGATTTTTATTCATTAATTCCCAGACAACAGACAGCTCCAGCAAAGTTCCGGTTCCGCCTTGAAGAATTACATATGCATCTCCAAGCTCAACTAACTTTGTAATTCTTTCAAACAGAGTTTTGCATTTAATTTCTTTAGTGAGATATCTGCTTGGAGTCACACCCCAAAGATCAACAGTAACGCCAATCGCTTCACCCCCGTTTTCCGCAGCACCTTTGGAAACTGCATCCATTATTCCCTGATATCCTCCTGTGCAGACATTAAATCCTTTTTTTGCAAGAAGACCGCCTAATTTATAAGCAGTTTCATATTCTTTATCGCTGCTCCGGGGCAGCGAGCTTCCGAATATTGTAATTGTCTTTTTCATAATCGTTGTCTTTAAGTTTTTGAAGATTAAAAAATAAGTGAAAATAATTTTTCTTATCAAAATTAAATTTATTATTTTTACGGGAACTTTCAGCATTAATGCAAAGGGGTATCCTATGAAAAGCCTTTCTCAATTTTTCTTAATGAGTGTTTTCATATTATCTTTTTCAACAAAAATATTTTCACAAGCCTGGTATTCTCAGTCATTCAGTTCAGTTGAATTTCCCCATTCGGTTAGGGATTTAGGATTAGGTATGAATGGCGTTGTTTCATCAAATAGTATTGATGCGTTAACATACAATCCGGCTAATTTGCTGTTTACAAAAAATCCCACATTCTCTTTTTATCATCAGGGGTTTCAATTAATTTTAAACGGAATTCCAATGAATGATTATTCTCTATACTATAATGCCGGGGACATAGGCTCTTTCGGAATTGATTACAGCAACTGGAATTTAGGTAAAATGGGATATACAACTCCCGACAGTCCAATTCCTGTCAGAGTTGAAAATTCTTATGAAAGAAGTATCTCATTTGGTTATGCAAAATCATTAAATGAAAATGCAGGGATTGGGGCTGGCTTTAGATACGGTTTCGCTTCTACAGCCGGCATTAACTACAATGCTTTTTTATTTAGTATAGGCGCATTTGATAAATTTAATTTTTTAAATAGAAACTGGCATGCAGGTTTCTCAATTATGAATCTAGGACCTGCTGTCGAATTTAAAGTACCTGGTCAACCGACCTTTTATGAATTACCTCCGGCGTTTTTAAGTCTCGGTTTAAGCACCAAAATAATTGAAACAAAATATATTAATCTTCCGGTATCGTTGAGTATAGCAAAACCATTTGATAAAAGAGCTGACAACGGCGAAGGTCAATCTTCATTTAAAACTTTGTTTACTGACTGGGGTGATTTTCCGAATGACGCAGCTATAAGTCCGGGATTTGCATTCGAATGGAACACTCTAAATTTGGGTGATGGATTTTGTTTCAGTCAAAATATTTATGTTGGGAATTATTCAGATGGAGTTAAAAGCGGACTGGTGAATTATTATACTCATGGAATTGAAATGTCTTTATCTTATAATGAATTAAAATTAACTGCCGGCTATTCCGGAGTGTGGCATAATCCAAGGGCTCTAAATTATCTTCAATGGGAATTTCCGTATGAAACGTTTCAATTCAGTCTAGGCGTTAACCCGGATTTTAGGAATTCTTCAAATGAAATTAATGATAACAGTTTATCGGAAAATTCTATTAAGCCGAAAAATATTATTTTTACTATCGGAGCCGATCAATTATTTCGAGTCGGAGATGCAAAGTCATACACAATTAAATACAATGGTCTAGCCTATGATATTGAACAAAGAAATAATATAGAGTATTCGATTGAATCGGCATTTTATTTAAATAAAAGATCAGCTCTGGTAATGTCATTTTCATATAATTCATTACCATTTGATATAAATTATCTTGGTTACAATTTTTTTAGTATGAAAATTGAAACATTGACCTTAACTTCTGCATTCAGGTATCATCCTTTTGAAGGTCTGGAAAACTTTTTTGTACAGGGAGGCCTGGGAATTGCAAGATTATTTCAGTCCATAGATTTAATGATTGGCAGAATTGCAGCAGTACCAATTTATCCAGAATACTACTACACGACAGAATTTAATGCAGCTATCGGTTACAATATTGAATTTCAGAATGATATTGTTTTGGCTCCTGTAGTAAGTTATGATTTATTGTTACAGGATGCCTGGGAAAATCATGCACGTATTTCAGGAAATAATCAATTTAATTTAGGATTGAGATTAGGATATAAATTTTAATCATTAATAGATTTAATCATAAAAGAAATGAGCAGCATATAATATTAATTTTCTTGCTGCTCATTTATATTTTTAAGAAAAATTATTATCCGTAAAAGTTTTTGTCCCATTTGTGAACTTTAATTTCCTCAAGAAGTTTTGGAGATAGCTTACCTTTCTTAACGCTGGCAATATTATCTAAAAGATTTTTTTCTTTCCTCATTCCGGGAATTACGGAAGTCACTGCATCAAAGCTGATTATAAATCTTAGTGCAGCTTCTGCAAGTGAATTTGTTTCAGACTTAACGTCTTTCCATATTTCATCTACTCTTAATTTAACATCAACTTTCCTTTTCCCCTGGAAATAATCATTTCTAAAATCACCGACGGGGAATTCCGTAGAAGGATTAACATTGCCGGTTAATGCACCTTCATCAAAAGGAACACGAGCTAAAATACTTATATTATTTTCCAGGCAGAAAGGGAAAAGTCTCTCGGCAGGCTTCTGTTCGAAGATATTAAAGATGACCTGGAAACTGTCGATAAGTCCTGTCTTCCCGGCTTCAATTCCGTTTAACGGCTGGTTGTCATTCATTGAAATTCCCCAGAATCTAACTTTGCCGTCTTTCTTTAATTTTTCAACGGCTTCTTTCCATTCATCATTGCCCGCCCATTTATCATTCCATACATGGAATTGCATTAAATCAACATAATCTCTTTTTAAATTTCTAAGACTTTCTTCAGTCTTTTTAATTATATGATTTTTAGGAAAAGAATCTTCAAGTTTAGATGAATTTGACGCAGGCCATTCATTTTTTTTAGAAGGGATCTTAGAAGCAATAAATAATTTTTTACCGCATTTTTTTTCTGCTTCTCCCACAAGTTTTTCGCTGTGTCCGTTTCCATAAACCAATGCAGTATCAAAAAAGTTAATTCCTTCATCAACTGCTTTTAATAAAGCTTTTGTTGATTCGTTATCATCTGCGCCGATCCACATTGATTTACCAATTCCCCAGCATCCGAATCCAAGTAATGATATTTGTTCTTTTGAACCTGCAAAGTTTTTCATTGATAAAACATTATCTTTATTCTTTTGAACCATGATTTCAGTCTTTCCTAAATTGTTTGAAATATTTAACTGCAAATATTTATAAAATCAAGATAATATTTTTATCTTTTTTTGCAAAGGATTTCATTAAAACCTTTGTTTAATAGTTAATAAACGGAAAGTATTATTTCAGAAACTGAATGAAAGAATAGATATATTATAGAAGAAGAAGATATTACAATTTTAAAAGATAAAAGATACCGGATATTGATATTTTAACAGGAATCCGAAATTCGGTATCGAGTATCCAGAATCCAGTATCGAGAATCCGGTATTAACGTTCTTTTCTTCCCCAACCTTTTAAAAATATTAAAGTCTAAATAACCAGATGGAAAGGCAATGACTAAAGAAGAAAATAATTTAATAATAGCCGCTCAAAAAGGTGATGCGGCAGCTTTTAAGGAAATTATATACCGATACGATAAAAATGTACTCGGGATTGCCTACTCGTTCATTAATAATAATGAAGACGCCAAAGATATTTACCAGGAAGTGTTTCTTCGTGTTTTTAAGGGAATTAAAAAGTTTGAATTCAGAAGTGAATTTTCTACCTGGCTTTACAGGATAACGGCTAATGTCTGCCTGACTTATCGTTCCCAGAAAAAGAAATATGCGTACACTTCTTTGGATGAGGAATCCGATGATGTTGACGGCGAACAAAGGCCGTTATCCGAAACTATTACGAACGGAGAAACGCCGGATACTCTAACTTTAAGTTCTGAAATATCTTTTAAGATTGAAAAAGGACTTGATAAACTTTCACCGCAGCAGCGTTTGGTATTTACGATGAAACATTATCAAGGTTATAAGTTAAAAGAAATTGCTTCGGTAATGAATTGTACGGAAGGAACGATTAAAAATTATTTATTCTTCGCGACACAGAAAATGCGGGATCACCTTCAAAGTTTTTGGGATAAGGATTAGGAGATAAAATGGAACACAAAGTTTTTAAAGAATTGATTCAGCTTGCATTATTAAATGAACTTAATGATGACGAATTGAAAGAGCTGCATAAGCATATGATTGAGTGTAACGAATGTCAGCTGGAATATGAAAAGCTTACAAAATATTACTCATTAATTAATGAGAATAAGATTAACAAAGTTGAAGAGAGTTTTATACAGGAAGCGAGAAATCAATTTAATCAAAAACTTAATTATGAATTGTCAAGACAATCTATTGTGGAAAAGTTATTCAACTCTGCAAGGCGATTTTTATGGATTTATAAACGGCCTGCTTTAGCGGGAGCTTTTTCATTAGTCGTGGGTTTTGTTATCGGCTATCTGATTTTTTCTTCCGGAAACTCGCAAATTAGTCTTTTAGGCGGAAATAATATTTCGAATGAGGCTAGTCCGGAAATTACAAATGTCAGGTTTTTAAATAACGGATCACTTAACGGCGAAGTTGAGTTTACCTTTGATGCAGTTAAGCAGATTACTATGAAAGGTAAAATTAATGATCCTAATATTCAAAAAATTTTAGCAGAAGCCTTGTTAAATGAAAAAAATCCCGGAACACGAATTAGAACAGTAAGCGAACTTGCTAGTCAAACAAGGGAAGCTCCAAATCCTAAAATCAAAAAGGCCTTAATTACGGCACTTAAATACGACAGCAACCCTGCTGTTAGAAGAGAAGCGTTGAAAGCATTATTGGAATATCCTTATGATAATGAAATAAACGACTGTTTATTATATGTACTTCAGCATGATAATAATTCAGCCTTAAGAATTGCTGCAATAAATGGACTCGCTTCTGCAAAATTGAACGGACAAAATATAAATGAAGAAACACTGAAAGTATTAAATCAAAAAGTTAAAAATGATGACAACGAATATGTACGCATTCGTGCAGCATCTCTTTTAAAGGAGGACAAACTACAATGAAAGCAGTCAAATTAGTTCTGTTTTTAGTAATCTTTACCGCTGCATCGATCTTCGTATATGCCGATAATAACAGCGAAGTAACAAAAACATTTAAAGTAAACAAAGGAGGTACATTAAAAGTAGAAATAGCTGCAGGCGACATAAACATAAATTCATGGAGTAAAAATGAAGTAACTGTAAAAATCGACGGAGTAGATGATGAGGACCGTAACCTGATTGATATATCTCAATCCGGCAACACGATAAATGTTTCTCTTAAAGGCTCGGGTAATTGGGGTAATAACGATGTGGACATTAGTGTGCCGTCAGAATTTAACTTAGACTTAAATACTAATCAAGGCGATGTAAATGTAAATAGCAGCATTGTTGGAACAGTTCAGGTTTACACAGCCGGCGGAGATATAAATTTAAAAGATGTTAAAGGCAATACAAATGTTAAGACCAGCGGCGGCGATATTACAACAGGAAGTATTAATGGTGATCTGGAATTATCAACAAACGGCGGGGATGTGAAAGTCGGTAATGTAAATGGAAAAGGTGAAGTGCGGACAATGGGCGGTTCCATTGACATGAAAAATATCGGAAAGGAATTGGATGCAAAAACTTTCGGCGGTGATATAAGCATAGGCAGTATCGGAGGAAATGCAAAAGTAAAAACATTAGGCGGCAGTATAAGTATCGGGAAAATATCCGGAAGTGCGAACGTCCAGACAAACGGAGGGAATATCAAACTTGACGGCGCCAGCGGAGATACAAAAGCAAAAACTCTGGGTGGTAATATTTCCTTATATAATATTACCGGAAATATTGATGCAAGTACTGCAAGCGGTAATGTTTATGCAGAACTTACGCCATCGGGTAAGGGAAAGAGTAATATTTCTTCTTTAAGCGGAACAGTAAAATTATTAATTGATCCAAACGCTAAAGCTACTATAGAAGCAGATGTAAAAATGGGCGATATGGATGAAACCGAAAAAATGATTGAATCAGACTTCCCGGCCAAAAATTTTGAAAAGGGAGATCATTCTCCGAATGTTAAGGTAACGTATTTGATAAACGGCGGCGGAGAATTAATAAAGTTAAGTACAATGAATGATAAGATTTTTATAAAAAAACTTAGTAAGTAAAAATACACGGTAATTATAAAAATAAATTCACCCTGCCCGATAATTAAGGCTGCCTGAAAAGTAATTTTTGGACAGCCTCTTTTGGAAAATATCGTAGATATTTAATTGTTGTTAATAAAAAACAACTAAATCTATCCGGCATCCTCGTAGAGGATGAATAAATTAGGTTGACACCTATCAGTAAAAAGCTCTTACCTTTTAACATACCTGTTTTTGATTGAATTTGAACTTTGCTTTCCTTTTCGGCTATGTTTACAATATTCTAATTCTGAATAGTAAAGAGTAAGGATAAAACAAAATCTTTAATAAAAACTTTCGAAAGTAATTGGATATGTTTATTTTCAATTAGTCTTTTAGATTCTTTTTTAGTTATTATAGTAAATATAAAAGAAAGTATTTAAATGGACTTCAAATCTTCATGTACTATCTCTAGGAAATATAAGCTTTATAAATTTATTTTTATAAAATATGTAAAGGAATAAATTAGATTAGATTTTAATACTATAATTTTGCTTGTAATTTGATGAAAAAATTAGAAGACATATTTAGATATCTTAATTTAGACACAAGTAATGGACTATATATAACTGATGATGGACAATGGGAAAAAGAGATTTCACTTCCCAATCGTGTAAAGGAGATTCTTAAGAAAAAAGAAATAACGCCTCATGCTTTTTTCTGTCTTGATAATAAACCATTATTATTATTTTTTCAAAAACCGCATAACAAGAAAAAACTCCATAAATCTATTTGGAATTTTAATGAATGTCCGATAGTTATTATTATTGAAAAAGATGTTGTTGAGATTTATAACGGGTTTTGTCTTGAAAAAGATAGTGAGCTTTTAAAAAAAATAGGGGGAGAAGAAAAACTTAATGACTTTAATTATTTTGAATTGGTTACCGGTAAAACTTGGGAAAAATACTCTGAGCAATTAAATTATAAAAACCGGGTTGATTACAAATTATTAGAAAATATAAGATTTGCTCGTAAACTCATAGTTGAAACACATAAATTAGATGCAAAAATCACAAATGCCATTATAGGCAAATCTATTTTCGTTCGTTACTTAATAGACCGCAAAGTAAAATTAAATTTTGAAGGGAAACCTCTAATATGGACTAACGATGAATTTTGCGATTTATTATCACGTCCTACTAAGGCTCAAAAATTCTTCGATTATTTGGAAGACAAAGAGAAAGGTTTTAATGGCAATTTATTTCCTCTCACCGCAAGCGAATATAAACAAATATCTAAAGAAGAATTTGAAGTTATCGTTAGACTGCTTCGGGGTGATGAAATTGGTACAGGACAATTTTCTTTATTCCAGCTATATGATTTCTCGATCATTCCCATTGAATTTATAAGTAATGTATATGAATTATTTATAGGTCAGGATAATCAGAGAAAAACGGGGGGATATTATACGCCGCTTTTTTTAGTTGATTATATTTTAAAGGAAACAGTTGAAAAAAAACTTAATAGCAAAGACTCGGATTATAATTGTAAAGTGCTTGACCCTGCATGCGGATCGGGAATTTTTCTTGTCGAAACCTTAAGAAAAATAATTGAAAAATATATAGATGTTACGGGGACAAAACTTAAGTCAAAAAAGTTTAAGTCCGCTATAAAAAATTTAGCAACAAATAACCTTTATGGTATTGATAAAGATTTAAGTGCGGTACAGGTCGCTATTTTCTCTATCTATCTTACATTGTTAGATTATTTAAAACCCCGCGAAATAGAAGATTTTAAATTTCCTGATCTATTAAATAAAAATTTCTTTGAAGCGGATTTTTTTGATGAAACCTTGTCGTTTAATACTTTGTTAGATAATATAGATTTTGACTGCATTGTAGGGAATCCGCCCTGGAAAGGCAGCGGGATGGATGCAGTTGGAAATAAATATTTACAAAATAGGAAGAGCAGAGAAAAAGGTCGAAATAAAAAATACGAAATAGCAATTAATAATAATGAAGTTGCCGAAGGCTTTGCACTTAGAGTAAGTGACTTTTGTAAAGAGAAAACCCAAATTTCTCTTATTATTCGAAGCAGTAGTTTGTATAATCTTGGTTATAACGATGAGGAAAGTCAGTTTAGAAGATATTGGCTCGAAGAATTTTTTATCGATAAAGTTTTTGAATTAGCTCCCGCT
>Ga0102950_1000270_pt1 | contig 13737 bp, 9 predicted proteins | sample SalPon2A_B_D2_MG_FD_78505 | JGI IMG/M metagenome (GOLD analysis project Ga0102950, IMG submission 78505) | Soil microbial communities from South San Francisco under conditions of wetland restoration - Salt Pond MetaG R2A_B_D2_MG | ecosystem: Environmental > Terrestrial > Soil > Wetlands | place...
CTGTTTGTCCATATTCCTGATCTGCCTGTCTTTCCCGGCAGTCACAGTTATCTCGGGTTTAGCCTGTGGAATAACAAAATGCTTTCCGTTACCCTGGAAGGTTTGATCTTTATAACCGGACTGGCATTCTACCTGAACACCACCAGGGCAAAAAACAAAGCAGGCAGCTATGGTTTCTGGGGACTGATACTGGTACTTATACTTGTCTATTTAGGCAATCTCTTTGGTCCGCCACCTCCAAACGTTAATGCCATCGCCTGGGCCGGACAATTACAGTGGATATTTGTTATTTGGGCCTACTGGGTCGATAAGAACCGCGTGGTGACAGCGTAACCCGGTACGGCAGGATGTGGAGGGTTCGAGGGTTCGATGGTTCGAGGATTCTTACTCAACCTCATCACAACCCACCCCAGCCTTCGCCTAGGCTACGGCCGGCAGAGCTAGCCCCTCCCCATCCTTCGCTACCACCTTCGCTTCCTCCTTTGGCAAACCTTCGGAGGACCGAGAAAGCTACGGTGGTCGAAGAAAGCTACGGATGACAAAGCAAGGAGGGGAACCAGGAGCTTTCGTCCAGAATCTTTTGCCTTTCTTAGAAAAGAAGAAAGGCTGCGATCCTCAAAAATTTCCCCGGGGTGATGATTAAATACCATAAAGAGCTTTATTACGTTTTAAGTGATGAACTTCCATTACAGCATGAAAAAGAGATTAATAATTATAATTACAGCACTTCTTGTTCTGATCGCATTGCCTGTTATATTCACATTAAGTATATACTTCGGAGCATTCGGACATCTGCAGAACAGGAAGGAGTTGCTGGATTACAGGAACGCCACAGCATCAGTGGTTTTATCTTCCGGGGGCGACATTATTGGTAAGTTCTTTGCTGAAAACAGGACAAATATTTCGTATGAACAGATCCCGGCACATCTTGTAAATGCCCTGATTGCCACTGAAGATTCACGTTTCTATGAACATAATGGTATTGATACGAGGAGCATCTTCAGGGTCCTGGTTAAATCTATCCTGCTGAACATTAAAAGTTCAGGTGGCGGAAGTACAATTACCCAGCAACTGGCAAAAAACATGTTTGGCAGGAAAAATCTTGGTCCGCTGACTATTCCTGTCAGCAAAGTTAAAGAGATAGTGCTGGCTCACCGTCTCGAAAAATTGTTCAGCAAGGAAGAAATACTGACTCTTTATCTGAATACTGTTTCTTTCGGAGAAAATATTTATGGCATTGAAGCTGCATCAGAAAGATACTTCAATAAAAAAACGGAACTCCTGAAGGTTGAAGAATCGGCTGCTTTGATTGGTATGCTCAAGGCGAACACCTTCTATAATCCACATCTTCATCCTGAAAATGCATTAAAAAGAAGGAATATTGTTCTGAATCTGATGGAAAAGTACAAATACCTTAAACCATCAGAGGCGGATTCACTCAGCAAACTCCCGTTGAATCTGAATTATACAAACATTGTCGCAGGAGGTCCGGCTGACTATTTCCTGGTACGGGTTAAAAATGATGCCGAACAGGTACTGCAGAAAATTGATTCTGCGACAGGTAAAAAATGGGATATTGAAGAGGACGGCCTGGTTATTACAACAACGTTAAACCTTACTCTCCAAAAATATGCGCTTGAGTCTTTTCATGATCATTTGTCTGTTATGCAAAAGAGATTGTGGAAGCAATACCAGACAACCTCAGGAGAAAGACTTATCGGCGAAATTGCTGAGAGAGAACTTCAACGTCTAAATCTGACACATCGCGAAAATGAGATCAATGTAAGGCAGATTTTTGACTGGGATGGTTCCCGTTCCGATTCAATTTCCGTTGCCGATAGTATGAAGCAGGCGTTGCAGATCTTACATGCAGGATTGCTTGCCATGGATCCCGTCTCGGGCGCTGTTGAAGCATGGGTGGGCGGTATTAATTTTAAATCCCAGCCTTACGATCAGATCATTGCCCGCAGGCAGCTTGCCTCGGCTTTCAAACCGGTTCTGTATGCTGAAGCTCTTGAAGAAGGGATTAAGCCCTGTCAATATATTGATAATGATTCTGTTATCCTCTCAGGTTTCGGGGACTGGAGTCCCGAAAATTATGATCATACCTATGGAGGAAGATATTCAGTTGCAGGTGCCCTGGTCAGGTCGATGAATGTGCCGACTTTCAGTCTGTATTTAAATGTTGATTTTGAAAAGCTCGATTCACTGTGGAAAAGAATGGGATTTTCCTTTGAGCTTAATAATAATCCTTCACTGGCATTAGGGACAGCTGAAGCAAATATTATGGAGGTGGCAGTTGCCTATTCAGCATTTGCAAACGGAGGTTATAAAATATCCCCGCAAACCATTGTTTCAATCAAAACACCCGGAGGAGAAATAATTTATGAAAATAAATTAAATGATGTAAAAGAAAGAATACTGACCGGAAGATCAAGTTTGCTGATGGGTGCGATGTTACAGAAAGCAATCATGGAGGGAACAGGCGTTTCCATGAACAGCGTCTTTGGTGTTAATCTGCCACTCGCCGGGAAAACAGGAACTTCACAGAATTATGCAGATGCCTGGTTTGCAGCATTTAATCCAAAGCTGGTTATCGTAAGCAGAGTCGGGGCCTCAACCAATGCAGTTCATTTCAATAATGGCTCAAATGGTTCAGGAAGTACCCTGGCATTACCGCTCGTAGCATTAACTCTGAAAAAAGTACAGATGAACCCGGTGTTACGTGATCAATTAATTATGCCCTTTCCTGATCTGCCTCCTGAATTGAAGAGTGAACTTGATTGCCCTGATTTTAAAGAAGATAATTTCATTGACAAATTCTTTGATCTCTTTCAAAAAAAGAAAATAGATTTTGACAAGGAACCTAAAAAAGCCAAACCTAAAAAAAGGTCATTTTTCAAAAGGTTATTTGGAAGGGGAAGATAAAGGAGGGGGGTAATTCAGTAGTAATTCGATGGTAATTCGGTGGTAATTCAATGGTAATTCAATGGTAATTCGGTGGTAATTCAATGGTAATTCAATGGTAATTCGGTGGTAATTCAATGGTAATTCAATGGCTCTGGCCTCCGAAGCTTTCTCCTACCATAGTAGGTACAGCGAAGGTGGTAGCGAAGGAGGTAGCGTAGGAGGGTAATTCGGTGGTAATTCAGTAGTAATTACGTCCTGAAGGAGTGTAAACGATACACGGTGCTGGGGGTTTGGTATCTTAACCTTACAATATTTTAGATCTCATCGCCAGGCTTAAGGTAGAAGCCGACCGCATTGAGCGACTCGCTTCTCCTGTAATATTCAGGGTCGGACAGCCTGGTGTTCTCAAGCCTCTTTACCTTCAGCATCGAACTGCCATCCTTTGGTTTAAGTACCTGAACTCCTTTTGTTGTCCGGCTGCCGACAGGATTGATCTGCGAGGTATTGAATAATACTATCTTTTTGATGCTGCTCACCGCAACAAGGTCAATATCCGATTCAATAAGCTCTATAAAGATCAGTCGCGATTCATCATTATAGGCATTCTTGAGTTTTTTCCGGTTGAACTCCGTCCTGAATGCCTCCATCGAGATCTTCCCTATCTTCCCGTTCTCAAATGCCACAATGAGATATCCTTTATATTTCTTCTCCCCGGTAAGATAGACCGGCTTTTCTCCCGGCTCGAGGTCAATCTTCTGCAAAGCCTGGAGCTTATCCCCTATCTCGTTTCGCTGGACCTTGTACACATTGTGATTCGATGTAAAGACCAGTATCTCCTTTGAATTTGAATCATCCGATATCTTAATAGGTCGAGAGGCAGGTTCCACATTGATCCTGTTCCTGTTTTCACTCTCCGGATCTCTCTTTATATATTCTTCGCTGCTCATATAGTTTATATTAATAAAGTCAAAGTAAATAATTTTTCCTCCCAGTCTGACTGTCATTCATTGGAATTCATGGTAATTCATGGTAATTCATGGTAATTCATGGTAATTCATGGTAATTCATGGTAATTCATGGTAATTCGTTGTAATTCGTTGTAATTCAAGGTAATTCATGGTAATTCATGGTAATTCATTTGTGATTATTAGTAGTATTGGGCGCTTTTTCATAAATTTAGAAAACAAACCGTGCTAAAAGGAATAAATATGAGGCTTGAAGAATTCAATGTATACTCTATTTCAATGGATATGGCTGAAAAAATCTGGCTTATAGTCATGGAGTGGAATTATTTCGCCAAAGATACCATAGGGAAACAACTCGTCAGGGCTGCGGACTCTATAGCTGCCAACCTGAGCGAAGGCTTTGGAAGATATCACTTCCGTGAAAAGGTCAATTTCAGTTACTATTCAAGAGGTTCTTTATTTGAAACCAGGACATGGTTAACAAAAGCCAATAACAGGAATTTGATTAGTAATGAAGATTTTAATCTGTTTATTAAAACTATTGATGAGATGGGAGTTAAGTTAAATAACTATATTACTTCCACCAATAAAACGGCTAGATAACAGGCTATTAAGCTGGTCATTAAAACCTCAATTACAATCAATTACAATCAATTACGGCACGCAGTGCCCAATTACCATAAATTACCATCAATTACGACTCGAAGCGTCAAATTACTGCTAATTACAATTAATTACTACGGCGCGAAGCGCCTAATTACCATTAATTACTACCAATTACGCGCGAAGCGCTAATTACTATGAATTACAATCAATTACAACACCTTATGCCTGATTGCCGCCAGCTTCTCCAGGTTAAACTCCTTCTTCACATCTGTCAGGATCCAGAGGATCACCACGCTTATGAGCGCTGCGAAAAAGCACCATACCGAAGTGAGAAACCGGGTGAAAAAGATTACTGTAACAAGGCATGACAATGTCATCAGTATCCCGAGCAGGTGTGTTTTCCTGTAGCTTGATACATAGAGTGGCGTAAGGGTAGCCACTAAGTATAAGATGAAAGCAGCAGTGGTAACAGCACGTGGAAAATCGTTCTGATATTTAATATGATATCCTTCTATTTCCGGAGCAACATTATAAGATGCAAGGCAAAAAGCATAATAACCTGCCAGTATGATCCCGCAAAAAAGGAGAGCAATAAGTATCTTCTTCTTCTTTTTCGACTCTTCAAGGAAGAGAACTGCAAGAGGTATCATCACAGGCCAGATTACCAGGGCCATTATTAAAAAGACATAAGTTGAAATATCCCTGAACATATTGATATCACCAGATCGCAGCATCAGCCACAGGCTTCCCTCTGCAAACTGCTGAACTCCGAAGAATAATGGAATGCTGGCAAACAGGATCTGGGCCGGCTTATGGACCTTTCTTACAGTAATAACACCTATCGCGGAAATGATAACTCCGCCCGTAAAACTTGCTTCTGGTGAAAAACACATATCATTATCCTTTCTTTTTTGTTATTACTAAAAAACAGTAAACCGGGACCTGTTAAAGAACAGCTATTGTCAAATATACATGTATTAAAAGGATTTTGTGGATGTTCAGGGGATTAAATATGACGGCAGTCGGTTCGAGGGTTCATGGGTCCGGAGGTACGACGGTGCAAGAGTGCAATGGTGCCATGGGAAAGAGGTTAAGAGTTAAATTGAGAATTTATTTTAACCAGTGCATTCATATGCATCATTTTAAAAAAGACAGTGTCTATAAAACAGAATTATAAATCCATAGTCATGACAAATAAAACAATTCTCACATCTATCGTTCTTTTATACTTAACATTTTCAGCCAGTTCACAGAATCCTGAAAAAATAACAATCGGCTTTAGGGAGAATATCTATTCAAAAATTTTAAACGAAGAAAGGGAATTATGGATCTATTGCCCGGGACCTAAAGCTTCTTATGCTAAAAATAAAGAGAAATACCCGGTCCTGTATTTACTGGATGCGGAGGACCATTTCTATTCAACCGTTGGAATGATAAAACAGATGAGCGGCCGGTGGCCCCGGATTATAGTAGTGGGTATCGTCAACACTGACAGGGAAAGGGACCTTAAGCCTTCAATATCAAATGATAAAGGATATAATAAAGATTCAGGGGGAGGCGCAAAATTCATGAATTTCATTGAGGAAGAATTAATTCCTCATATTGATTCAATATATCCCACGGCTCCATATAGAGTTTTCAGCGGTCATTCACTCGGGGGTCTCACTGTAATAAACACACTGCTCAACAACACCTCGCTTTTCAATGCCTATATAGCCATAGATCCAAGTCTATGGTGGAACAATCAAAGTCTCAATGAGCAGGCTAAAAAAGACTTTGCAACAAAAGATTATAATAACAGGACCTTGTTTGTGGGGAGGGCAAACAACATGCCTCCCGGAATGGATACCCTCGCCGCCCTTAACGACACTTCACAATATACTATGCTCTACCGTTCAGTTACCAGGTTTTTAAAAATATTGAGAACCTCAAAGCACGACGGCTTACGCTGGACAACCAGTTTCTATCCGGACGAAACACATGGTACTGTTGAGTTGATAGGAGAATACGATGCATTGAAATTCCTGTTCGATTTCTACCAGTTCAGAACGAGTATCTTCGAGCTTAATCCAAATATGAATATCGATTCAGCTTTGATAGCCCATTTTCAGAATATATCAAAGAGATTTGGTTATAAGGTCCTTCCTTCCGAAAGTCTTGTGAACAATTTAGGCTATACATGCATGACCATCAGGAAATGGGATAAAGCGGAACGATTCTTTAAACTTAATATTGAGAATTTCCCGGAGGATGCCAATGTATATGACAGCATGGGAGATTTTTACCAGGCAACCGGAAATATTCAAAAGGCGATTGATAATTATGAGAAAGCCCTGACCCTGGGTAATGATCCCGGTACCAGGAAAAAGCTGGAATTATTAAAAAGCAGGAAATAGTTGCCTCTAAGGTTTAAATGATGATTAGTGGTAATTCTTTGTAATTAAATGGTAATTCAGTAGTAATTCAATTGTAATTAGGTTATTACTATGGATTACGCGCGAAGCGCAAATTACGGCACGAAGTGCCAAATTACGTCCCGAGTACTCGGGACGAATTACCATGAATTACAGCGTAGCGAATTTCGCCACCCTGCCATTCACCGTCAAAAAACCGCCGTTAACGTAAATTCCGGTATAAATTGCAACATTTTGCGATAGGATTCGTCTATATGATAACGGTCTTAATATTAAAAGAATAAAAATAAAGAGCCATGAAACCGGAGAGAGGCGGATACTGGGAAAACAGGAAGGAAAAACTTCTGAAGAAATTTGAAAATCTTTCTCAAAAAGACCTCAACTATAAACTGGGTGAAGAAAAAGCCATGATCGAGGCATTAAGTGTCAAGCTCGGTAAATCGGATAAGGAGTTGCTTTCACTGATCATCTCATTGTAATTCATAGTAATTCGTGGTAATTCAATGGTAATTCAATTGTAATTCAATAGTCATTCAATAGTCATTCAATAGTCATTCAATAGTCATTCAATAGTCATTCAATAGTCATTCAATGGTTATTCAATAGTCATTCAATGGTTATTCAATAGTCATTTGCGCTCACTTCGTTCGCGCGTCATTCGGTGGTATCTCGATAGCTATCGAGACGGTGGTAATTTTTTACGGGACACGGTTTTTATTATTTTTCTGACTTGCAGCCAGTAATTAATAACTGTAAGCATAATGTCGGCAAATGAAACATACCCGGTGACCGTGATGGGAACGCCAATATATTATCTGATACGGTAAAATCTTAACTTATACCTAATCTTCAAGAGTGCTGAGGTCCCCTTCAGGAAGCCCGAGTGCCCTGGCTTTCAGTACGCGTCTCATTATCTTACCGCTGCGTGTCTTAGGTAACTGTTCAATAAATGTTATCTCTTCCGGTTTTGCTATCGGACCCATATGTGTTGAAATGTGTTCCTTAAGTTCATGTTCAAGATCTTTACCGGCTTCATAACCCCTCTTAAGAACTGCAAAGACATGTATGCAATTACCTTTAACAGGGTGAGGAAGGGCAATAGCTGCCGATTCTGCAATTGCCGGGTGGCTTATCATAACACTCTCAATTTCGGCTGAACCAAGGCGGTATCCACTTACTTTAATAACATCATCTTTTCGACCAATTATCCAAAAATAACCATCCTCGTCCATTTTGGCAGAATCACCTGTAAGGTACCAGCCCTGTTTTTTGTATTTCGTCCAGTATGTGTCAATGAATCTCTGGTCATCATGGTATACTCCGGTAGTCATCCCGGGCCATGGCGATTTGATAACAAGCGTACCCTCCTCTCCTGCTCTGACCTCTTTTCCATCGTCATCGACCACACTCACCTCGTTACCAAAAAATGGTTTGGTAGCCGAGCCGGGTTTCAGGGGTGTTATCGGAAACGGGGTGATCATGAATCCGCCAGTCTCTGTCTGCCACCATGTATCCATTATCGGGCACCGGCTGTTACCAATAACTTCATAATACCATCTCCATGCCTCAGGGTTTATAGGCTCACCTACAGATCCGAGAAGCCTTAATGAATCGAGATTGTTTCTCTTTGGCCATGAATCGCCAAACCTCATCAACCCCCTTATTGCTGTTGGTGAAGTATACAATATATTCACACCGTACTTATCCACCATCTTCCACCAGCGATCGGGATAAGGATAGGTGGGAGCACCCTCATACATCACAATTGTTGCGGCATTAAGGAGAGTACCGTAAACGATATAACTGTGCCCGGTTATCCAGCCGGGATCGGCGGCACACCAGTACCTGTCTTCAGGTTTTATATCAAACACCATCCGGTGAGTGGTTGAGGTGTATACACTATAACCCCCGTGTGTATGAACCAGGGCTTTTGGCTTTCCTGTTGATCCTGAGGTGTACAGCAGAAAAAGCATGTCATTTGAATCAACTATCTCGGTATCGCATCTAAATGATGAAATAGGAAGAGCTTTCAGATCGTGGTACCAGTAATCTCTTCCGTTTTCCATATATACATCAGAATTTGTCCTTTTCACCGTAATGCATATTTCCATGGTGGGAGAAAGCTCCATGGCCTTGTTGACAACCGATTTAAGTTCTACTACCTTGCCTCTCCTGTACCCGCCATCGGCTGTAATTACCACCCTGCTGTTTGCATCATTTATCCTGTCGGCCAGGGCTTCGTGACTAAAACCACCATAAACCACACTATGGGCTGCTCCGATCTTGGCACAGGCCAGCATGGCAAAAATCTGCTCCGGGATCTGTGGCATATAAATAGTAACCACATCGCCTTTCTTAACACCCATGCTTCTTAACATACAGGCAAACTGAGACACTTCCCTGTTCAGTGAATGGTAGGAGAAAGTACGCAGATCTCCGGGTTCTCCTTCCCATATCAGGGCAAGCTTGTTTCTCACTTCAGTTTTCTGATACCTGTCAAGTGCGTTATAAACAATATTTGTTTTGGCACCTGTGAACCACCTGTAGAAAGGCGGATTGGAATCGTCAAGTACCTTATCCCACTTTTTATGCCAATAAAGACTTTCTGCCTGTTCAGCCCAGAATTTCTCGCGGTTTTCTATTGAATACCGGTATAGATCATCATACTCCTTCACAGTGGCATTATCAATGACATCCTGTGAGGGATAAAAAATGTTGTTCCCACTTGATTGGTTCATGTGAATTTTGATTTTTGATGCGTCAATTTAAAATCAACAAAACAACAACATACATATACTGATGCCCTGTTATCAGAATAATTAACAGGACAATGCAGCATTTGGTTCAAAAAATCACATACTAATACTGTATGAGATGTTGAACTGCGCCTTATGCCTTATCTCTATCCCACCCCCTTACCGCAGCTGTGAACTTTGGTACCAGGTATATATTCGACATAGCCTTTCCGGCAATAAAAGCTATAGCTGCAGCGACCACCCCGACAAGGTTGAGGAACACAACACAAATAAGCAATACAATTATTATCCCGGTAAGCTCCACGGCAGTGGCAACAGATATCGGTGCGGTTGTTCCGTTAATAATGAGCGACGAACGCTGGAAATTAAGTAATACAGTGAGTGCAGGCAGTAAAATCATTATCCTGAGCGGCAGATATGACAGTCCTGCCAGCTCCCGGCTTAGTCCGGAGACCTTTACAAACCAGAGGTCAGACAACGGGGTAAATGCGATTAGCGATATTAGTGTTGTTACTGCTATGCCCAGGAAGAGGGCATAGTTTTTCAAGATATCATAATTCTGTTTTTCCCTGCCTATAAGGGCAATGTTTACCTCCTGGTACGACAGCCCCATGCTCCTGAAAATAAACACGAGAGAGCTTACGACAGGAAGCACGGCAAGCGATTCGACTGCCATATTACTTCTACCGAGAAAAAAGGTAACAAAAGGCTGCACTCCAAGCGACAGCATGGATGTTAATGCAAGTGGAAAATAGAATTTTGCTATAGTCCGCAGTCTCAGGTCCCTGTTCTCAGTGTCTTCCCTCTGCATAAGTATCTTAAGCGCTCCGGAAGCCATGAAACGTGATGCAAGTGCTTCGCTGAAGACAGCCATCGCCATGGCCCCGGCGCCTACATAAGCTCCTTTTGTGCCTGACAGGTAAAGAAGGATTCCCATAATAACATTAACAGACAGTCTTACAACGGTACCATAGGTGACCCTCCTGGTAAGGTTATTGCTTATAAGGATCCCCTGGTAAAATCGCCTGTAGCCAATGGATGCTGCCCATGGCAGAAAAATGATGAGTGCCGTATGCGCAAGATCAGCAACATTCTCCGGTACTTCCATCAGCCTGATAACTATAAAATTGAAAACAGGCGGTAAAAGAAGGACAAGCTGGAAAGCAGTTATTGTTGCATTAAGGATGTCAGTAAACCTCTTTAATTTCCTGTACGAATAACGGCCCCTGACAAGTGCCGTGGATGCACTCATAAGCATTATTATCGGCGATTCGATTATTAAGGCAAATGAACCGGCCACACCAAAGGCAGCAAGGTTATACTTCGCTTCATCGAGCCTGGCAATAAAGGCAATGAGGAAAGGCTGTTCAAAAGCCATGATAAGCCAGGTCAGGGCAAGGGGACCCCAGAAAAAAAATATCCGCCTGTATGTCAGCTTTTCTGTAATATCCACGATACTTAAAAGCCGCAAAGATAGCTATTTATTGATGAATACAGGCTTTGGCAGTGTTCCTGTAAGGAGGTATAAAACGAAGATGCAGTGATTGCACTTGCATATATCACACATATAGCATAAGAAAAATACATATCTTAGTTGGCTTATTTTAACAACACCTTAAACAAAAATATTCACTCATGAAACAATGGTACCTTCTTGCCGGAATTATTTTATTTACAGTCTTACCCATAAAACAGTTAAGGGCACAAAAGGAAAGTAATTACGATCAGTTCAGCCTGTTCAACTCAGATCGTCTTATCTCATCTGAATCACCTTTCAGGAGCGCCTCAGGTATACCCGGGGATAACTACTGGCAAAACAGGGCTGATTATAACATAGCCGTTATTCTTGACACTGCCGCCCAGACTATCTCGGGATCAGAAACAATTACATATACTAATAACAGTCCTGACAACCTAGACTACCTTTGGCTGGAGCTTGGACAGAATGCCTTTAAGGAAGGGTCGCGCGGCAGCTTTGCTCAAAAGATACCGACAAGCACAGACGGATTCAGCATTAAATCAGTGAAGATTACCGAAGGCAATAATACATCGGAGGCTAAGTACATTGTTTCTGATACCAGGATGCAGATCAGGCTTAACCAACCACTCAAATCACATGGAGGCCAGATACAGATTGAGATTGAGTATTCATTCATTATAAGCGACAGGCAGTTCCGGACCGGACGCGTTAACACACATAAAGGCACTATCTACGATGTGGCTCAATGGTACCCCCGACTTTGTGTGTACGACGACCTGAGGGGATGGAACACCCTTCCCTACCTGGGTGCGGGTGAGTTTTACTGTGAATATGGTGATTTCAGCTATGAGATTACTGTTCCATGGGATATGATAGTGGCCGGATCGGGCGAGCTCGTCAATCCTGATGATGTTCTGACAAAAAGGGAAACAGCAAGGCTGAAAAAAGCTGCCGGAAGTGATAAGACACAATATATTATCAGTCCTGAAGAGGCAGGGACCCCTTCAGTCAGACCTGTCCGCAAGGGTATGCTTACATGGCATTTCAAAATGAATAACAGCAGGGATGTTGCATGGGCAGCATCCAAAGCATATATCTGGGATGCAGCAAGAATAAACCTTCCGGGTGGCAAAACGTCGGTGGCCATGTCGGTATATCCCGTAGAGAGCAGCGGGGATACAGCATGGACAAGATCGACAGAATACCTTAAAAACTCTGTGGAGCATTTCTCTAAAAACTGGTTTACCTACCCCTACCCTGTAGCCTTTAATGTGGCCGGACCGGTGGGCGGGATGGAATATCCGGGTCTGAGCTTCTGTTCGTGGAAAGCTTTGAATCCGCATATCCTGTATCTTGTCACAGCACACGAGATAGGACATAACTGGTTTCCCATGATAGTGGGTTCGGACGAACGCCGATTCCCATTCATGGACGAAGGATTCAATACATTTATCGATATCTATGCGCAGGATGATTTCAACAAGGGAGAGTTTGGTCCCAAGAGAGATGGTGAATACGATCCGGAGGCTAAAAATCCTGCCCGCGATCTTGTCCCGTATCTCACAAGCCAGGATGCAAAAAATATTATGAGTATGGCGGACCTGCAGGGACCCGACGGGCATAAATTAAGTTATTACAAGACGGCCCTTGGATTTGTTATTGCAAGGGAGTATATTCTGGGCCGCGGCCGTTTCGACTATGCTTTTCGAGAGTATATTAAGCAATGGGCATTCAAACATCCTACACCAACCGATTTCTTCAGGCTGATGAACAATGCTGCAGGTGAGGATCTCAACTGGTTCTGGAAGGAATGGTTTTATGAAAAATATACACTTGACCAGGGTATTAAAAGTGTAAGTTATATTAATAACGATCCTGCAAAAGGAGCCCGGATAACACTTGTCAACCTTAAGAAGATGGCAATGCCTGTTAAGCTGAGAATAACAAAAGAAGACGGAAAGGTGAACGATATTTTCCTACCTGTCGAGATATGGCAGTCGGGCAGTACATACGAATATATATATCATTCCACTCAAGCCCTGCGATCCGTAGTGATTGACCCTGACCAGCAACTTCCGGATGTTAATCCACAGAATAATGAGTGGACAAACAAACCATGAGCAGAGCCGCATTGCAACAGGGAATATAATTAATACAAGAGAGGGAATGAGAACCGAACCTGTCACCGGAGGCCTTCGAAATGAAAGCCCTGAAGTCATTTTCCCGGGCAAGTGATTTTGGATCACAGTATATTAGTGAAATTATGAGGATGAAGATAAGACAATTAAGCGTGTCCTTCAGTGACTCATCCACATCGTGAGTATTGAGAAGACCATCGCGAGAGTTAACATTGAAGTAATCACTGATATCTTCCCTGAAGACAGTCTCCGGCCCACCATTGAGATCATCGGCAAACCTTGTAAACCAACCGTCGTGCTCATTGTCTTTCCGACGGCAGGAAATAAAAATATTGTTATTATAACCGGGTACCAGGCTTGCCGTATTAACATGTTATTTAAACAAAGCCAGAAAAGGATGAAAGCCAGTCAAATAAAAATCATCCAGCGACCGTGTACCCGGTTACATTATTTTAAGCGTTCTTGAAA
>Ga0102950_1000271_pt1 | contig 13719 bp, 13 predicted proteins | sample SalPon2A_B_D2_MG_FD_78505 | JGI IMG/M metagenome (GOLD analysis project Ga0102950, IMG submission 78505) | Soil microbial communities from South San Francisco under conditions of wetland restoration - Salt Pond MetaG R2A_B_D2_MG | ecosystem: Environmental > Terrestrial > Soil > Wetlands | place...
ATACTGGCTGTACGGGTTGTTGTGAATAATGCCTGCAGAACTTCCATTATAATGCCATAAGACAAAGGAATTAAAGCGGCCAGAATTAGTTTGCCCGTTACCTGTAATTTCTTCCGGTTCTCAAGGATGATTACAGACATAAGTCCGAAATACATTGTAAAATGGACTATCTTATCAGTATAGGGAAAATCGAGAAATGATACCTTATCAAAGGTATGTGAGCTTGTAAGACTCAGGTAGAGTATTATAAAAGCAACTAAGATTGAGAATTTATTTTTTTTCAATTGATATCCGATTTAATTATTCTGCAAATTTAAATAGTTTGCTCGTTTTATAGGTTAGCGGCAATATAAACAAATGATAATTAAGTGTTGTAAAAACAAGAAGATATTTATTACACACAAATTCATATTTAAGAAATACAGTACTTTAATTAACTTTGTGTTTTTACAGGATTAAAATGGCCGGAGTTTACATACATATTCCATATTGTAAAAAGCTATGTTTTTATTGTGATTTCTACCATATCATCACGCCGGAAAATAAATCGCGGTATATTGATGCTCTTGTTAAGGAGATATCATTACGGCGGGAATATCTAGGGACGGAATCTGTTTCGACAATATATATAGGAGGGGGTACGCCCTCTGTTCTTTCAATAAATGATTTATCGGTTATCTTAAATGAGGTACACAGGTCTTTTGTTGTTGACGATGAATGTGAGACAACTATTGAGATGAATCCCGACGATGTAACTCCTGAGTATATGAAGGGATTAAAAGATCTTGGCATTAACAGGGTAAGTCTTGGAATACAGTCGTGGCGAGATACGGATCTGAAATTTCTTAACAGGAGGCATAACGCCACCGTGGCGGAAGAAGCTCTTAAAATGGTTTTTCAGGCTGGCTTTGAAAATGTTACAATAGATCTGATATATGGTATCCCGGGAATGGATTTAGCCGGGTGGAAAGAAAATCTCGACAAATCTTTTACATTTGATATTAAACATCTGTCGGCATATCATCTGACGATTGAAGAAGGAACGGTATTTGGTAAGATGCTTAAGAAGGGGCAGATAAAAGAGGTAGATGAAGAGCTCAGTGTATCTCTCTTTAACGCACTTATTGAAAAAACAGAACGAGCGGGTTTTATTCATTACGAGATCTCCAATTTTGGGAAACAGGGTTATTTTTCTCTTCATAATTCCAATTACTGGAAACAGGTTAATTACATTGGACTGGGACCTTCCGCCCATTCTTTCAACGGCTATTCTCGTCAATGGAATATCAGCGATGTAAGACTTTATATGAAATATCTAAATTCAGGCAAATCGTTTTTTGATAAAGAAGAGCTTGATATCAAAACACGTTTTAATGAATATATAATGACATCACTGCGTACGATGTGGGGCATAGATCTGGATTTTGTTGAGAGGATATTTGAAAAAGAGGGATATGATTATGTAATAAACCTTTCGGGCAAATTCATAAGCTATGGTCTGATGAAAAAGGAAAAAAATTCCCTGGTCCTTTCGAACCAGGGAAAGATGATATCGGATAATATTATTTCGGAGTTTATGATGCCCGATTAGCCTGTTTATCTTTTCGATAGCATGAATGTTGTTCGTCCTATTATATTGCCTTCAAGGTAAAGTTCCACGCTATAGTTGCCAACAATGAAATCGCCTGTATTATCGAGGAAGATACACATTTCGATATCCTGGTTCATATAATCTACTTCACGACTGGCAGAATAGACCATTTTGTTGCCTTTATAATCGAACATATTGTTAGAACTGTTGGTAACAACAAGGGAATCAGGCCTTATTACACGCATAAATACTTCTTTGGTTCCCGGTTTGGCCAGGGGGTTCTCGCGTAATGTGAAACATATTCTGAGCTTATCTATAAGATTTATCCTCCTTGTTTCCTTTCGCTTCCTGTTAAGGGCAACGGCATTTATGTCCTTAGCCTGTATAACGGAGGCTATCTCTACCTTTGAAGAGAGTTCCTCCTTAACTTTCGATAGTTCCGAATTGGAGCTTCTGACCCTGGTCATCTGGCTCCTTATCTCTGTGTTTTCGGCAACGAGTGCTTTATTTCTTGTATTGAGGGAGTCTATCTGTACAATATAGCTTTTCATTATTTCCCTCATTGTCGTTATCTCGCTCTTGTATTTTATTATCAGCCTTACGTCGTTTGCGTTAATGGCCAATAATTGTATTATCCTGTTCTTTTCTTTTTCGATACCTGCATTAAGACTATCGTTGTTTGTCTTGAGGGTATCGTATGCGAACACCATTTTTCTTAATTCATTTGCCAGCGAATCTTTCTCGTGCGTCAGTACTGTCTTCATTTCAACCATCTTATGACGCTGGTCGAAATACATGAACACAATAAAAATCAATACTAATGCCAGAATTATACTGGTGGCAATCATTTTTATAGGAGCTCCTTTTGGCTTTTCGTTGCCGGCAGGTGCATTTTCATTTGTCTCTGTCATCCGTGATACGTGTTATTCAGATTTACAATACAAAATTAGCAATATCTTAAGAATTTCCATAAAACAGCATGTCAATGATTAATTTAAAAAAGAAATACAATTAAAGGAATGTATGGTTTAACTGGCGGAATTTTATATTGATTTTGTTTAAGACCAGGGAAAAAGTAAAAATATGGGGAATGACCGGATTATTCTTTAGGAAGTCAGTTTTTCAATGTTTATAAGCCTCAGTTTTTCTTTTGTTGCCTTATAACCCACAAGGAACAACTCATGGGCTTTCTCCGGATCAAGTATACCATAGTTCCTGAGCTCAAGCGGGGCCACAAACAGATCGAATTTCTTGATTTTTTCAATTACTTCTCTCGACATGCTGAGCATAAAAGCTCTTTCGGCTATACTTATCAGTCCGCTGATCTTTTCAATATATCCAACGGGATTAACGAATGATCCGATAAGATGTTTGCATTTATTTTCTATTGGCTGTACAGGCAGATTGTCGAGAACACCGCCGTCGACATATGATATGTTGTTTATTTTAACAGGCTGGAAAAGAACTGGTATGCTGGCTGAGGCAATTACCGGATCAAGCAGTTTTCCCCGGGAGAAATAAACAGGTTTGCCATTGTTAAGGTCAGTTGCAGTGATATACATAGGTATTTTGAGGTCGCTGAATGTTTCCGCACGAAGGTGAGTTTTAAGTATCCTGGAAATACCGTTAAGTTGCAGGAACCCCTCTCTTGGCATAGCCGGTCTCATATAATCAAGCCTGCTGTGTGAATTCATAATGTCAAGTATCTCCCGGGGGGCATATCCGTCGGCATACAAAACCCCCACAAGAGCTCCTGCACTTGTTCCCGCGATTATGTCTGGAAATATTCCTTCTTCGTTCAGTGCCTGGAGAAGCCCAAGGTGTGCAAATCCCCTGGCACCTCCGCCGCTTAACACAAGACCTGTTTTATATTCAAACTCACTCATTTTTAGTGCATTTAACTTTATCAGAAGATGCTCAAAAGTAACTTAATGTTAAGATAAGTAACAACTACAGCAATGAATATAAGAAGCCATTTAAGAAAATTGCTGTTTGCATATTTTCCCATCACCTTCGTTGAAGAAGTAAGGTAGATCTGTACAGCAATAGTAAAAGGAAGCTGAATACTTAGAAAAACCTGGGAAAGGATAAGTCCTTTAAAAGGATCAGAGATAAAGAATATTATCAGGAGGGCTCCCAGCAGAGATACGAGTACTCCGATCCTTGAGTGATTATCCTTTACATCATAAGGTTCACTGTACATTCCCGACACAATTGATCCTCCTGCCATTCCGGATGTGATTGTAGAAGCGATCCCTGCAAATAGAAGTGCCACGGCAAACACAACAGATGCATTTGAGCCAAGTAATGGTTCCAGCAGTATCTCTGCCTGCTGGAGTTCATCAACCTTCTGACCGTGTGTAAAGAATGTAGCAGCTGCAAGGATAATCATAGCACTGTTTATTGCCCAGCCCACAACCATTGAAAACAGTGTGTCGGCAAACTCATATTTGAGTTGTTTCCTGATTACAGGTTCATCCTGTAAATTCCATTGCCTGCTCTGAATAATTTCAGAGTGCAAAAACAGGTTATGTGGCATTACTACAGCTCCCAGGACGCTCATAATAAGCAATATGGATCCTTGTGGGATAGAGGGTTTAACCCATGATATTCCAGCTGTCACCCAGTCGACATCAACAAGGAATAACTCATACAAAAATGATAGTCCAATGATGGAAACAAAACCTATAATCCATCTTTCTATTTTTTTATAGGAGTTGGAAAAAAGCATTATAAGGACAAAGATTGTTACCAGTATGGCTCCGATTCTCACGGGTATGTCGAAAAGCATATTAAGAGCTATGGCGCCTCCCAGTATTTCGGCAAGAGAAGTTGAAACGGAGGCAAGAACGGCAAAGGAGAGGACGGATTTTGACAACCAGGGTTTCAGGTAAATTGTTGCTGCTTCAGACAGGCATAATCCGGTGGCTATACCAAGGTGTGCCACATTATGCTGGAGAACAATAAGCATTATTGTTGAAAGAGAGACGACCCAGAGAAGAGTATAACCATAATCTGATCCGGTTGCTATATTGGCAGCCCAGTTTCCCGGATCGATAAATCCTACGGTGACCAGGAGCCCCGGTCCAATATATTTTAAAATATCCAGCGCACCGTATCGGGGCTTATGGTCCCGCCTCTTCAGGTCTTTGATAAGGCTGAATACATTAAATATATTCTTCATACTTAACTAAATGGAATTTACGTTTCCTTTTAACTGTTAAACAATTTACGGACCTGTTTTATACCTCACAAATATAAACAATGGAAATTAATTTTGATTTTAATCTTGAGTGTGCCATATTTAAACCGATAAATATTACCCGGAGATTCAAATTTGTTTTACTCTTAAAAGATCAATTATGCAATTTTTACTAACGGCATATGACGGAACAGATGAAAAAGCACTGGATAGAAGGATGAAGGTCAGGGCTGAACACCTGGAAAATGTTGATAAGATGATTAAAGAAGGAGTATTGGTGTGTGGCGGAGCTATTCTAAGTGATGATGGTAAGATGATTGGTTCCATGATTGTTTATGAGTTTCCCGATCGCCAGGCTCTTGATGAAAGGCTAAAGGACGAACCATATATTAATGGTGATGTCTGGCGGAAAATTGACATCAGGCCATTCAGGCTGGCAAAGCATGTTTAGGGACATGAATATCAGGAAATTAACACCGTCTGTTGATAAGCGGGTCCTTGTTTTGCTCTCGGGCCTGATGTGGTGTGGTGTCAGCGTGATGCTGATAAGGTATGCAATAAACTGGTTATCAATTCTCAGTACCGGTCAGCGTATATTGTATTTTGCGATAGGGTATCTGATAGCTATTCCCATTCATCTCTTTGGTTTTTCCCGGATTGCAGACAAGAATCTTAACAGGCTAATGCCAATGAATAGAAAAAGATGCGTGTTTGCGTTTATGTCATGGAAGAGCTATATCATTGTTCTTGTAATGGTTTCATTAGGAATTACTCTCAGGCACTCTTCCCTGCCAAAACAATATCTTTCAGTTGTCTATAACGGTATTGGCCTCGCATTGTTCTTATCGGGCCTTAAGTACCTGAAGGTTTTTTTCAGGACACCTGGTGCGGAACAGCACTGATTTTATTTTCCTTCAGTGCTCCTGCAATATTTCATTACAGCTCCGAATACCTGTCGTCTTATTGGATTTACATTGTAATAGGTTCCGCTTTTGAGCAACCCGATATTCTGGCGGTTAATGAGCAGTATAATTGACATATTATATTCGGGGATCACACAGATACTTGTGCCTGTAAATCCGGTATGTCCGAATGTTCCTGCGGGACCCTTCTTCATAAATGAATCGTCCGGATCCATCATCCATCCCAGGCCATTATGAAATTTATCGGGTGTCAGGAATGTATTAATTGTTTTTTCCGAGATAAATTGTTTATTATTCACTTTGCCCTTATGCTTAAGCATGTCAACCAGCTTCTGCAGGTCACCGGCAGTTGAGAAAAGTCCGGCAGCACCGGATATTCCTCCGTTGGCATACCAGGTATTACCATCATTCACTTCGCCCCGAAGGGTATATTTTCGCCATCCGGACCAACTGCCGGGATCGAGTCCTTTAACTGTATAACCAAGGGTTGAGTCTGTAACCATTCTGTGCTCGTAAGGATTTCCGTGAGAGGTAGCTGCTATTCTGCTGAATCTTCCCGATTGAAGGGGATTAAAAACTGTCGAATCCATTCCCAGTGGTTTAAATATATTTTCTTCTTCAAACTGATCAAGAGGCATCCCTGATACTTTTTCTATAATTTCCCCGAGAAGCATAAAACCAAGGTCACTGTAGCTTCTGCGTTCTCCCACAGGGTATTTTAACGGGAGGTCACCAATTACCTTGTATGTATCTTTCCTGTTGGAGCTGCGGTAAAACAGGGGATACCATTCTGTAAGGCCTGCAGTGTGTGTAAGAAGGTTGCGCAGAGTGACACTCTTTTTTTCCGGTGTATTGAAAGCCGGTATATATTTGGCAACAGGATCATCAGGACTGACAAGACCCCTGTCGGTCAGCAACATTATTGAAGTTGTTGTCCCTACTACCTTTGTCAGCGAGGCCAGGTCGAAGAGGTGGTCAACTGTCATTTTCTCAGGCGGATCAAGAAGCTTATGATTATAATCATACTTCTGGGCAAAGCCCCAGGCATTCTTATAGATGATATTATTCCCCTGTTTTATAATTATTACTGCGCCGGGTATCAGGTTACTGTCAACCTGACTTTGAAGGATTGAATCAACGGATGTGATAAGTCTTGTCCCTGGGGACAATGCTTTATTACTGTTACACGATAATACGGCAACGATTATAAATAAAGCTGTTGCTGTTATTGTAAGATACTTTTTCATACAAATAGTTTTTATTTTCCGTAATTACACTGGTAGCCCACCCGCGGGCCTTTTGTTTTTCTCATCAGGAGTTCGGAAAAGCCTTCTTTTACAAAATTATCAAGTTCACCGACAAGTTTAAATCCAAAATCATAATATAATTTAATAGCTCTTTTATTGAATGATGATACGCAAATAAAAATATTGGGAGAGAATCCAAAAATCTTTTGCTCACTGAAATTCAATAACATTGTACCCAATCCCTTTCCTCTCCACGACTCATCGATGCACAGGGTTTGAATATAACCTGCAAATGTTCCCAGAACCTGGAGAATTACAAAACCGGCCACCTGTTCCCCTTTTTGCATCACATATACTTCGCGGTGTATTCCCCCGAATGCCGGCAGGCACTGTTCATAATCCATACCAAGCGTTATCCACGGATCGGTACCGGCCATAATCTCGGCACAAACGGCCCATTCTGCAGGATCCGTACTAATGTTTATATTGAAATTATCTTCAGAGATCATCGGTAATCTTCTTTTTTATAATGACAAGGAAAATTATAGTCAGCAATGCATTAACAAAAATATTCATAAACCCGAAATCGAAGTTAAAGGACCTGATAAAATATCCGTTAAGTAACCATGTTAATATAGCCGCAGATAAACATGCAGCGGGCACCCATTTTTCTTTGAACCGGATTTTTGTAAACAGGCCCGTAAGATAAAGGCCCAGGATAGGGCCGTAGGTATAACCTGCAATTTTAAAGATAGTGTTGATAATTGCTCCCTGGCTGCGCCAGAAAGACATTACAATAATGAACATAACCACATTAACTCCAAGGAGAACTCTGTTTTTGATTTTTTTCCTTTTTTCATGAGGTTGACCTTCAATATCCATGAAATCGTAACTGAATGCAGTGGTAAGGGCTGCAATGCACGAATCAATACTGGCAAAGGTTGAGGCGATTACTCCTATCAGGAAGGCTATTGCACCGATTTTACCAAAATAGTTGAGAGTAAGCAGGGGATAGAGGCCGTCAGTATTTACAAACTGACCGTTCTGTGTTTCAAGGCTTATGCCATGCTTTTCGGCAAACATGTAAATCAGGACACCAAGACCAAGGAAAAGGGTCTGGGCAAAGGCGATAAAAAAACTGAATGTAAGTACATTTTTCTTGGCATCACGGGCATTGCTGACTGTCAGTGTTTTTTGCATCATACTCTGGTCGAGACCAACAAGTGCTACAGTGATGAGGAGGCCGGAGATAAACTGCTTGAAAAAGTTGGAACCTGACTGCATATCCCAGTCGAAGAATTTTGTATAGTGATGATGTGAAACATCCCTGAACATTTCATGTAAAGAAAGTCCGAGTGAATGTTTTATTGTCATAATGGAAATGACAATTACCATTATAAGAAAAAAGGACTGCAGGGCATCAGTCCAGACAATTGTTTTAATACCTGATTTGTTTGTATAAAGCCATATAAGAATAAGTACTGCAATAATAGTCAGGAAGGGAGGGATATGAAGGGAATCAAAAAAAGCATACTGTAATATCTTTACAGACAATAGCAACCGCAACGCTGCTCCAAATGACTGGGAGACAAGGAAAAACAGGGACCCTGTTTTATATGTTACATTACCAAACCTTACATTCAGGTAGGTATATATGGAAACAAGTTTTAACCTGTAATATATAGGTGTAAGAATGAATGCAATAAACAGATAACCTACAATTGTTCCCAGGATAAACTGGAAATAGTAAAGGTTGTTATTACCCACATTTCCGGGAATTGACACTAGCGAAACAGCTGAGATCCCTGATCCGATCATTCCGAAAGCAACGAGGAACCATGGGGACTCACGGTTCCCGTCAAAAAAAGTTGTATCCTTTGTACGCCGGGAGGTGATTCGTGAAATCATCATTAACAGTGAAAAATATGCGATGATGATAAGGAACAACAGGAATGGACTCATGTTAAAAGCTATTTGAACTGGTATCAAACGTAGCGAAAAAGTATGATAATTAATATTTCTTTATATTTACTTTAATTAATAAATATGATATAACGATAAACAAAACCCCGAGATGGGGAAAAAGAATAATCAATACTTAACTATTAATACAAACCAACAACTATGAAAAAACTTATGATTTTATTGCAGGCTCTGTTACTGACCGGTATGCTTACAGCTCAGCAATCAGGAGATAATCTACCTTATAAGATGGAAGATCTCTCTTCGGCCAGGTTTGCAAAAGCAGTGGAACAGTGTAATGGTGTATGTATAATACCGATGGGTATTATTGAGAAGCACGGGCCTGCACTTCCTCTGGGCACTGATCTTTATGAAGCAAGGGAGATTGCCTTCCATGCTGCACAGAAGGAATATGCTGTTGTCTTCCCGCCTTATTTTGTTGGACAGATCAATGAAGCGAGGCATCAGCCCGGAGCCGTGGCCTATAGTCATGAGCTTATGTGGCAGATGCTTGATGAAACATGCAGGGAACTGTCGAGAAATGGAATGAAGAAGATTATACTTGTAAACGGTCACGGTGGAAATACAAGTTTCCTTCAGTATTTTTGCCAGTCGCAGCTGGCCCGTCAGGAAGATTACGTTGTTGTATTGTTCCAGCCCGGCAGGGATGTCCGGATGGATAAAGAGATAAACTCGCTTAAAAAGGCAAAACTTGACGGACATGCCGGGGAAGAAGAAACATCAATGATGTACTACATTAATCCGTCATTTGTCGATATGAGTGCCCTGGACAATGAATCGGGGCTCGACCAGAACCGTCTGAGTGATCTTCCTTTTGCCTATACGGGAATATGGTGGTATGCAAAATACCCCAATCATTTCGCCAGTGATTACAACAAACCAAACAAAGAGCTGGGCGAATTGTTAATTGAAAAGGATGCTAAACAACTCTCGCAGCTGATAAGGTATATGAAGACTCATGATACAGTTATGCAGTTACAGAAAGAATTTTTCAAAAGAGCAGATAATCCTTTGTTGAAATAAATTATTTATTATGGCATTTACACTTCAACCCGGACAGAAAGCACTTGATTTTAAACTTCCTGCGACAGATGGCAGGGAGTACTCTCTTTCGGATTTTGCAGAGCACAGGTATCTCGTTGTATTTTTTACTTGTAACCATTGTCCTTATGTTATCGGTTCTGATGAGGTAACAAGAGCTACTGCAGAGAAGTTTCGAGATAAGGGCGTGGTGTTTGCAGGGATAAACTCAAACAGTGAGAATACATATCAGGAAGACAGTTTCCCCAACATGGTTGAAAGAATGAAGAAAAATAAGTTTCCCTGGGTTTATCTCTACGACAGCACCCAGAAGGTTGCGAAGGCTTATGGTGCATTGAGAACACCTCATTTTTATGTTTTTGATGAAGATAGGAAACTTGTATATACCGGCAGGGGTGTCGACAGTCCCAGGGATACATCAAGGATGACAGTAAATAATCTGGAAATGGCTCTTGAAGAGCTTGTTGCGGGCAAACCGGTATCCATTCCGGTTACCAATCCAATTGGTTGTAATGTTAAATGGGAAGGTAAGGACGCTCACTGGATGCCGCCCGACGCATGCGACCTCGTGTAAGGAAACAGTCAGGGTGCAAGTCTTTCAGTAACCCACGTATCTTCTCTGAACGAATAGCAAATCCTGTCGTGTAACCTGTCTTTACCATTCTGCCAGAATTCAAACCAGGATGGCATTATACGGTAGCCACCCCAGAAGGAAGGTCTTTCTACAGGATGCCCTTTAAACTTCTTTTTGTAGCAGCTGAAACACTCTTCAAGATATTCACGACCGGGAATTACAGAACTCTGTTTGCTTGCCCAGGCAGATAACCTGCTTGCTCTCGGCCGCGATATGTAATATCTGGTGCTCGCTTCAGGGGATATTTTTTCTGTCCTGCCCTCTATTCTTACCTGTCGTCCTGATTCGGGCCAGTAAAAAAGAAGGGCTGCGTTGTTGTTCATATTAAGGTGCAGGGCTTTACGGCTTGTATAATTTGTGAAAAAGACAAATCCATCTTCACTGTATTCCTTCAAAAGAACTGTCCTTACAGAAACAGTACCATTATCAGAAGCAGTACCAAGACTCACCGACGAAGGATTAGGGCTGCCTGATTGGAGATGTTGCCTGTACCAGGTATCAAATTGTATAAAAGGATCGGCATCTATAGTATTTTCAGAAAGGACTTCGTATTTTTTCATATAAAATATTATGTTTATCATTTAAGTAACACTATTTTAGGAGCAAAGTTCTCCACAAGCCTGAAAGAACCATTTATAATTAAAACTAATACACTAACCTATGATCCAAAAGCAAAAATCTCAGACATTCAAGGCACTGGCTGTGTTGTTTACAATTGCGTTGTTCGCATCATGTTCGCCAAAAGTACCTACTGACCTTACCAAGGCAGGAGTGATTCCCAAACCTGTTTCCATTACGGCTACAGGAAACACTTTCAGTCTTAAAAAGGGAACGGAAATATTTGTTAAGGGCAATTCAGATGAGGAAATGAAAGTTGCTCAATACCTGGCCGACAGGCTTAAACCGGCTACCGGTTTCGACCTGAATGTAAGTACCACTGGAAACGAACCGGGGAAAGGGGATATTTATTTTCAGCTTACTGACGGGCAAAGTGACCTGGGCGAGGAAGGGTATAAGCTTGAAATTACCAATAAGACAGTTACTATTACAGCCGAAAAGCCGGCAGGACTCTTTATGGGCGTTCAAACGCTTTTACAGCTGCTACCTGCAAAAGCAGAGATGACAACACTTCAGGAGGGACCGTGGGAAATAGCTACCGGGACAATAACAGATTATCCTGTTTATTCTTATCGTGGAATGATGCTTGATGTTTCCAGGCATTTTTTCGGGGTAGAGGATGTTAAACACCTGATAGATCTGCTTTCCTGCTACAAGATCAATATGCTTCACCTGCATCTGTCGGACGACCAGGGCTGGAGGATAGAGATTAAGTCCTGGCCACAGCTTGCACTTCATGGCGGCAGCACTGAAGTGGGCGGAGGCATAGGAGGATATTATACACAGGAACAGTATACCGATCTGGTGAATTATGCAAAAGACAGATATATAACAATTGTTCCCGAGATAGATATGCCGGGTCATACCAATGCAGCTCTTTCTTCCTATGCAGAGCTGAACTGTAATGGTAAGGCAACGGAATTGTATACCGGGACAAAAGTAGGATTCAGTTCGTTATGTACCAGGAAAGATATCACCTATAAATTTATTGATGATGTGGTTAAGGAGTTATCTGCAATCACCCCGGGACCATACATTCATATTGGGGGTGACGAATCGCATTCCACAAAAAGAGAAGACTATATACCATTTATTAATAAGGTTCAGGATATTGTTATCTCACACGGAAAAAAAGTTATTGGCTGGGATGATATAGCCATTTCAACCTTGCGGGAGGGCGTAACAGCCCAGGACTGGGCCAGTGTCAAAAATGCTGAAGCAGCAGCAGCCCAGGGAGCTAAAATCCTTATGTCGCCCGCGGCAAAAGCTTATCTCGATATGCAGTATGACAGCACAACAAGACTTGGACTTCACTGGGCCGGATATATAGAAGTCGATAGTGCATATATGTGGGATCCATCGACGCTTATTCCCGGCATAGGCAGGGAAAATGTACTGGGCATTGAAGCTCCGTTATGGACAGAGACAATAACAAATATGGATGACATAGAATATATGGTATTTCCAAGATTGCCCGGGTATGCAGAGATAGGCTGGACGCCTGATTCTCTCCGGAGCTGGGATGAATATAAGGTGAGGCTTGGTGAACAGGGACCCCGATTTAAGGCTCTGGGAATAGATTATTACCCTTCGAAGCTGGTTAACTGGAATCCTGAAGAATAACCCATATGCAAAGGCCTTCTTAGAGGTTAAATTTGACCGGGAAATACAAAGAGGGTGACTTCAAAGTAAAAAAATCTTAACCGCAGAGACCGCAAAGTAATGATCTTTAAATTTTTACTTTTGCGGTCTTTACGTCTTCTTTGCGGCTTTTGCGGTTAATTGAGTTTAGCTTTACAGGGCTATTTTATCTTTCAGATCAGTATCTGGCGTGCATAATGGGCACATGTTCTTACTTCTCTTACTGCATTTGACCAGGGCTTTATATCATATTCCAGTTCAATATCGCAGTACAGGGGCCATCCTTCTTTCTTTATCAGCAAAAGGATGTCTTCAACGGGAGACTGTCCCTGTCCCCACACCTGGTTTGTATTAGGCGGATCCGTCTTTGGTCCCGTCTTGTCTTTCATATGAACACTGACTATCCTGTCGTGATATTTTTCCAGGATAGTATTCGGGTGCCTTCCTGTTGAACCAAAGAAATGACCCGAATCGAAGTTCATCATAACAGCAGGTGAAACAGCAAGGAACGGATCATAGCTGAATCCGGGTGTTGCGAACTGCATATGATTATGGAAAATAGCATACATATTGTGTTTTTCGGCGAAAGGAGCCAGGCGTTTTACGGCTTCCATACCCAATTCGTCTGTTACTCCTTTGGCACCCATGGCTTTGGCGGCGTTAAAGGCATAATCAATCTCTTCATCCGACCAGCGTGAAGGGGAGAATTTAACTATGTGAATATCAATTCCGGCATCATCGAACTTTTTCTTCAGGTCAGTGAATTTAGACATTGGGATTGATGTCCGCCATTCTTTCATTTCAGTATTGTACTTTGCGATGGCATCTTTTTGTTCCTG
>Ga0102950_1000272_pt1 | contig 13710 bp, 10 predicted proteins | sample SalPon2A_B_D2_MG_FD_78505 | JGI IMG/M metagenome (GOLD analysis project Ga0102950, IMG submission 78505) | Soil microbial communities from South San Francisco under conditions of wetland restoration - Salt Pond MetaG R2A_B_D2_MG | ecosystem: Environmental > Terrestrial > Soil > Wetlands | place...
AATATGCAGGCCAGTAGCTCTAACGGTAGAGCATCGGACTCCAAATCCGGGTGTTGGGGGTTCGAATCCCTCCTGGCCTGCCAAAAAATTGAAATAGTAAACCTGTAAAAATAATGGCGCGTATACAACGAAAGAAAAAACAAAAAGCAAAGAAAAAAAATCAGCCGAGTGCCGAAGGGACGGTGTCGCAAGGGGCAACAAGTGATGCTGTTGCGAAGAAGACTGAATTATCGCCAGGCTCTTTAAAAAGTATAAAAGCAAAATCCTATGCAACCAGACAAAAATCGCTGACAAAAACAAAAAAAGAGCCGGGGAAATTCAAAGGGTACATCGATAAGGGGCTCCAGTTTCTCAGAGAAGTCAAGGTGGAGCTAAAAAAAGTCGTATGGCCATCGCGCAAGCAGACCATTGGCTCCACGGTGGTTGTGCTTATCCTGGTAATGATAATATCTGTTTTTCTCGGGCTGGTGGATATCGGTTTGTCAAGCCTGATCCGTGTGGTTTTAAAATAAAATGGGGAGAGAAGAAAGTGGCGCTAAATTGGTATATCGTCCATGTTTATTCGGGATTTGAAAACAAGGTCAAAGTCGCCCTGGAAGAGCGAATATCGTCTTCCCCCCAGCCCGATAAATTCGGTGAGGTGATTGTTCCTACCGAGGAAATCGTCGAACTTGTTAAGGGTAAACGGAAAACCTCGTCTCGTAAATTTTATCCGGGATATATATTGGTCAGGATGGAGCTTGATGATGAAACATGGCACATCGTAACAAATACTGCCAAAGTCACCGGGTTTCTTGGTGGTCGAGAGAAACCGACACCCATATCAGATGATGAGGCCCAGAAAATACTCAATCGAATGGAGGCTGGAAAACTTAAACCACAGCCAAAATATTTTTTCGAGACCGGAGACGAGATTCGTGTCGTTGACGGGCCTTTTAAAAACTTTAACGGCGTCGTTGATGAAGTTAATCCTGACAAGGGTAAAATTAGAGTTCTTGTGAGTATCTTCGGTCGTTCAACGCCCGTGGAGCTTGAGTTTGTGCAGGTTACGAAGCTATGATTTAAATAAAGGGCCATTCGTCAGATAACGGATAGTGAACGAATAACAAATTATCGAGTTGTGGCCCAATCAGAGTACTACAGACAAATGACCCCCGTTAAATGATCCTTTTGAAATTTCACGGGGGCAAGCAGAAAGACAGGAGCAACAAGAAAAAATGGCAAAAAAGGTTATGGCACAGATAAAACTGCAGGTTGCAGCAGGTCAGGCGAATCCGTCGCCACCCATTGGCCCCGCGCTGGGGCAGCATGGTGTGAATATAATGGATTTCTGTAAGGCTTTTAACTCCAGGACCGCTAATGATGAAGGCATCATTACACCTGTAGTGATTACGGTCTTTCAGGACAGATCATTTACTTTTATAACCAAGACACCACCTGCATCTGTGCTTTTAAAAAAAGCGGCAAAAATAGCAAAAGGTGCCGGTGATCCAAAGCGCGACATAATTGGTAAGGTTACACGGCAGCAGCTTGAAGAGATTGCCAAGCAGAAAATGATTGATTTAAACGCAAATGACTTGGAGGCTGCCTGTAATATTATTGCCGGTACAGCCAGAAGTATGGGGATTGAAGTTGTCTAAAAAAGGAGTGGACATAAGATCATGCCGAAGCGGGGTAAAAAATATTTAGAATCATGTAAAAAGACAGACAAAAAGGTAAAGCACAGTTTCAATGAAGCCGTTAAAATAGCAATAGATTCATCGTTTGCCAAGTTTGATGAAACAATTGATGTTGCGGTTCGACTTGGCGTCGATCCAAGGCATGCTGATCAGATGGTTCGCGGAACTGTCGTTTTACCTAATGGCCTTGGCAAGGAAGTTAAAGTCCTCGTATTTGCTAAAGGGGAAAAAGAACAAGAGGCCTTGGAAGCAGGTGCGGATTTTGTCGGGAACGATGATTTAATAGAAAAAATCAAAGAAGGATGGTTCGGTTTTGACAAAGCTGTTGCAACACCTGACATGATGGGGACTGTGGGAAAAATAGGAAAGCTTCTCGGCCCCAGAGGACTCATGCCCAATACAAAAAGCGGAACGGTTACTTTTGATTTGGCTAAAGCGGTCAAGGAGATCAAAGCGGGTAAGATTGATTTCAAGGTTGAAAAAGCCGGCATTGTTCACGTTCCAATGGGTAAAGTTTCTTTTGGCGTAGATAAGATCGTGCAGAATGCATCTGTCTTTTTAGACACGATCCTTCGACTCAAACCGCCTTCCAGTAAGGGAACCTACCTGAAAGGTATCGCTGTTTCAACGACCATGGGACCCGGCATTAAGATTGATGCGGCCAGTGTCAAGGACTTGATCAAATGATATCGTTGTTTTGATGAACCTAAAAGTCTTGATTCTACCATCCCTAACACAACCAAACCGAGAGGATTTTTGTATAATTTAATATTTAAGAAATTCCTGAACTCACTGAAATTGTCTGGTTTTAATTCTAAATTCTATTTCGAGATGGAGAAAGCCTGTTTTAAGAACTTAGCGCCGTTGTATAGATGGTGTCTATTTCTCAACAGGTTAATAATGTCAATATTTCTGTCAAAGACCGTAGGTTCACTGATTTGTGTTTAATCGGCAATGCCGGCCTACCGAGACAATTTATTTAATAGTTGTTCCTCCGGTTTTTACAGATTGAGGAAGGAGGTGTTTGAACTTGTGCGGATAGATAAAAAGAAAGAGATTGTAAAAGATCTGCATGAAAAGTTTTTGAGGTCAAAAGTTGTCATCGTAACAGATTATAAAGGTCTTGATGTTACGACGATAAATGACTTGCGAAGGAAGCTTGGAGCGGAAGAAATTGAATATAAGGTGGTCAAGAACTCGCTTCTTATCAGAGCTTCTGAAGAGACCGATATCGCATTGATTAAAGATTATTTTAAAGGTCCGAGTGCTGTTGCTTTAAGTTATGATGATCCGGTTGCACCGGCAAAAGTACTGACAAAATTTTCGGAAGAGCATAAACTGCTTAACATTAAAACCGGTGTTATGGACGGTAAAGTGCTCGATGTGTACGCAATCAAGACGATATCGACCCTTCCTGGTCGAGAAGAGCTTCTGGGACAATTCCTTTCGGTAGCCAACGGTGTTGCTACCGGTTTCGTCCGTGTCCTTAATGCCATTCCGGTACAGTTTTTAACTGTACTTCAGGCCATCAGGGAACAGAAAGAAGCCGACGGATTAGAATAAATGGTTCGAAAGATACAAAATGTTATACGTTAAACTGGAGGAAATATAAAATGGCGGATATTACGAAAGAAGATGTAATTGAATTTATAGCAAACATGTCGGTTCTCGATTTATCTGAACTGGTTAAAGAGATGGAAGAAAAATTTGGTGTTTCGGCAGCTGCACCTATGGCTGTTGCGGCTTTAGCTCCTGCCGAAGGCGGAGGTGCCGCAGAAGAAGAAAAGACCGAATTTGACGTTATTCTGACAACATTTGGTGATAAGAAAATTCAGGTTATCAAAGAGGTCAGGGCAATTACCGGTCTGGGGTTGAAAGAAGCCAAGACGTTGGTCGATGAAGTTCCCAAACCCGTCAAGGAAGGTATTTCTAAAGATGAGGCCGAAAAAATCAAGGGACAGTTAGAGGAAGCCGGCGCTCAAGTCGAAATAAAGTAAAAAGAATAAGGTAATGGGTTTTGGGTAATAGGCAATAGGTGGCGGCAAGGGTTTTTTTAAATTCCACTGCGCTGGACAATCCATAGCCTATAACCCACTACCCACAACCTATAACCCAATCTACATATTGGAGATGCCATGTCGGAAAGGCTTTTGGCAAACAGGCGCGTAAGAAAAAATTTTGGAAAGATACCAAAAATTGTTGATATCCCAAATCTAATCGCGGTGCAACAGGAATCATTCAATCGGTTTTTGCAAAAGGATGTTCCTCCTGAGAAAAGAAGAGACATCGGCTTGCAAGCCGTTTTTAAGTCTGTGTTTCCCATAAAGGATTTTACTGGAACTGCTTCTCTTGAATTTGTATCTTATCGATTCGGCGAAGTTAAACACAGTGTTCAGGAATGCATGCACAGAGGAATGACCTACGAGATTCCCCTCCGTATCACTGTCAGGTTGGTTGTATATGATATTGATAAAGAGACAGGAATAACAAACATTCGTGATATCAAAGAGCAGGAAATTTATTTTGGAACGATTCCCCTGATGACCGATAATGGTACGTTTATCATCAATGGGACTGAACGTGTTGTCGTCAGCCAGCTTCACAGATCTTCCGGAGTGTTTTTCGATCATGACAAGGGTAAGACACATTCCTCCGGTAAGGTCATATATACTTCCAGAATTATTCCTGTTCGCGGGTCATGGATCGATATGGAGATCGACCATAAAGATATCGTTAATATTCGAATTGACAGGCGGCGTAAACTGCCGATCACCATTCTGTTTAAATCTTTTGGATATACTTCTGAAGACATTCTGGCTTATTTTTATAAAACAGAAAGATTCGTTATCCGCGGTAAACGGATTTTTAAAGAATTTAATGAAGATTTGCTGAAAGGACAGCGTGCCGGCCGAGATGTCAAAGATCCTGAAACCGGCGATACCATTGTTCCTAAAGGACGTGTGTTTACTAAAGCTGCAATTAAACGTCTCAAATCAGCAGGTCTCGATTTGATACCGATGAATGTTGAAGATATTTTAAACAAGGTTTTTTCCAAAACAATTGTTGCCCCTGACAAAGAAGAACCTATCGTAACATGCAACCAGACGCTTGATGAAGAAAATCTCCAAGCCTTACGTGATGCCGGTATCACTGAGTTTGAACTGCTTTTTATCGATGGTGTAACCACCAGTGACTCTATTCACAAAACGCTGCTTTTGGACAAAGTCGAAACAAAAGAAGGCGGGCTCATTGAGATATATCGGAGGCTCAGACCCGGAAATCCCGCCACACCCGAAGTGGCTCAGGATTTTGTTGACCACATGTTTTTCAAATCTTCCTATTACGATCTTTCCGGCGTGGGTCGAATGAAGATTAACATTCGTCTCGGTATAGACTCATCCATTGATTTAAAGACGCTTCGAAAGGAAGATATCCTTCTTACGACGAAAACACTATTGGAACTTAAGGACACCCAAGGGGCGGTTGATGATATTGACCATTTAGGAAATCGAAGGGTTCGTGCCGTTGGGGAGCTTCTCGAAAACCAGTATCGCATCGGACTGGTTAGAATGGAACGTGCCATTAAGGAACGGATGAGTTTACAAGAGGTCGATGCACTGATGCCTCACGATCTTGCCAATCCAAAACCGGTTTCCGCTGTTGTTAAAGAGTTTTTTGGAACAAGCCAGCTTAGCCAATTCATGGATCAGACAAATCCGCTGTCTGAAACGACCCATAAAAGACGTTTGAGTGCACTGGGACCCGGCGGACTGACGCGTGAGAGGGCCGGTTTTGAAGTCAGGGATGTCCATCCTTCTCATTACGGACGAATTTGTCCCATAGAAACGCCGGAAGGACCCAATATCGGTCTTATTGTGTCACTGAGCACTTATGCTCGAGTCAACGAATATGGTTTTATCGAAACACCCTACAGTGTTGTTAAAGATGCCACTGTGCTTAAAGATGTCAAGTTTCTTACCGCTTTTGAAGAAAAGGAACACCCTATTGCCCAGGCCAACGCGCTGCTGGACGAAGACAGGAAATATGTCAATCCGCTGGTAACGTCAAGGGTGGCAGGAGAGTTCATGATGGTCAAAGCCGAGGATATCGAACTGATGGATATTTCTCCTAACCAGCTTGTGAGTGTTTCTGCATCCCTTATTCCATTCCTTGAAAATGATGACGCTAACAGGGCATTGATGGGATCGAACATGCAGCGTCAGGCCGTACCTTTGATCGCTAGCAAGGCACCTTTAGTGGGTACCGGTATTGAAGGGGTGGTGGCTAAAGATTCAGGTGTTACGGTGGTTACACAGCATGATGGTACTGTGGAGCATGTGGAAGCTTCCCGGATTGTTATAAGACATGAAGCTAAAGATGACGACAATGCTTCTGAAATACCGGTGACGGTTTACAACCTCTCAAAATTCATCCGCTCCAATCAGAATACTTGCTTCAATCAACGTCCTATTGTCAGCAAAGGACAAAAAGTGGAAGCCGGGCAGATCATTGCAGACGGTCCTGCTACGGACCATGGGGAACTTGCTCTCGGAAAAAACATCACTGTGGCATTTATGCCGTGGGGCGGTTATAATTTTGAGGATTCGATTCTCGTAGGTGAGCGGCTTCATCGGGACGGTGTATATACGTCTGTTCATATTGAAGAGTTTGAGGTCGTTGCCCGGGATACCAAACTGGGCAAAGAGGATATCACGCGAGACATTCCCAACGTGGGCGAGGAAGCCTTAAAGGAGTTGGATGAAAGCGGTATTATCAGGCTCGGCGCCGAAGTGGTGCCGGGAGATATTCTGGTCGGAAAGATTACACCCAAAGGTGAGACACAGCTTTCACCCGAAGAAAAGCTCCTGCGGGCTATTTTCGGTGAAAAAGCCGGAGATGTAAAAGACACGTCTTTGCGGGTGCCCCCCGGCGTTCAGGGAATTGTCATTGATGCCAAAGTTTTCTCAAGACGTGGTGTTGAAAAAGATGATCGTACCCGGTGGATCGAAGATAGCGAGATTGCTTCCCTTGAAAAAGAAAGAGATGATAAGCTTGACGTTCTTCAGGATGTGGTTCGCACAAAGCTTGAAAGATTGCTAGTCGGTCAAAAATGTATTTCATCTCTTAAAAAGGGAAAAAAAGTTCTGATTCAAAAAGAGGATAAAATAAATTCCGACATGCTGGTCAATATACCCGTGGCTCAGTTAGAAGGCATTGTATTAAAAGACCCGCAGCTCACGGAGAAGATTCATGATGTTCTTGAACGATATCGGGATCAATGTGAAATTTGCAGGGGCGCATTTGAGCGGCAAGTGGGCCGATTTGAAAAAGGGGATGACCTTCCTCCAGGCGTCATCAAACTTGTAAAAGTCTATGTCGCCATGAAGCGGAAGTTGTCCGTCGGTGATAAAATGGCCGGTCGTCACGGCAATAAAGGTGTCGTGTCGAGAATTCTTCCCCAGGAAGACCTGCCCTATTTTGAAGACGGCACACCCGTTGATATGATATTGAACCCGCTGGGCGTGCCTTCCCGAATGAATGTCGGCCAGGTATTGGAAATACATTTAGGTTGGGCTGCCAAAGGTCTAGGCGATCAACTCAACAAGTTGCTCGAAGAACAAAAGATTGGTGCTCTGCGCGATAAAGTTAAGAAAATATTTGATGATCCGTCTTTGACGGCGATGATAGACGGCTTTGACGATAAAGAAGTGTCTGAATTTGTGGAAGATTATAAAGATGGTGTCCATATGGCAACACCGGTTTTTGACGGTGCCAAAGTAGCGGAAATAAAATCTCTTTTAACCGAATCAGGGCTCAATCCAACCGGCCAGACAACCCTATATGACGGTCGTACCGGCGATCCCTTTAAGGAAAAGATTACGGTTGGGACAATGTATGTGTTGAAGCTGCACCATCTTGTGGATGACAAGATCCATGCCAGGTCCATCGGTCCTTATTCCCTGGTAACACAGCAGCCGTTGGGTGGAAAGGCACAGTTTGGCGGTCAGCGGCTTGGCGAGATGGAGGTGTGGGCCATGGAGGCGTATGGTGCCGCACATGCGCTTCAAGAATTTTTAACAGTGAAATCAGATGATATGGCCGGCAGAACCCGCATGTACGAAAAGATCGTAAAAGGGCAAAATACGCTGGATCCAGGCTTACCCGAGTCATTTAAAGTGCTGACAAAGGAATTAAAGAGTCTGGGTTTGGATATCGCCCTTTTAGAAGGAAAACAATAAAACCTAGGAAAAATAAATGGAAACGTTATACGATTTCTTTGCCAAACCCACCGATCCTGAGCGTTATTCCGGAATCAAAATTGCTCTGGCATCTCCGGAACAGATTTTAAAATGGTCCCATGGAGAGATTAAAAAGCCGGAGACCATCAACTATCGAACCTTCAAGCCTGAACGGGACGGCCTTTTTTGTGCCAAAATATTTGGTCCCACAAAGGATTATGAATGCAACTGCGGCAAATATAAACGAATGAAGCACAGGGGCGTCATATGCGAGAAATGTGGTGTGGAGGTTATTCAGTCCAAGGTTCGAAGGGAGCGGATGGCACACATTGAACTGGCCACGCCTTGTTCTCATATTTGGTTTTTAAGAAGCCTTCCGAGCAAGATCGGCAACTTGATGGATATGACGCTGAAAAATCTTGAAAAGGTCATTTATTTCGACAGCTACATCGTCATTGACCCAATGGATACAGATCTTAGTCCCTGTCAACTTTTATCTGAAGAAAAATATAGAGAAGCACGCGAGATTTACGGTACAAAATTTGAAGCCGGTATCGGTGCGGAAGCGGTCAAGAAGCTTTTAGAGAAGATAGATCTAGAAGCATTATATAAGGAATTAAGAACTGATATTACCGCTACCGGTTCTGTGGCAAAACGGCAGAAACTTTCCAAACGACTCCGGATTGTCGATTCGTTCAGACGTTCAGGAGTCGATCCGACCTGGATGATTATGGACGTTATTCCCGTTCTTCCGCCGGATTTGCGGCCCCTTGTACCCCTTGAAGGAGGGAGATTTGCAACATCCGATCTCAATGACTTATATCGAAGGGTCATTAACAGAAACAATCGATTAAAGCGCCTTATAGAGCTGAAAGCCCCTGATATTATTGTGCGAAACGAAAAGAGGATGCTTCAAGAGTCGATGGATGTTCTCTTTGACAACGGTCGGCACGGAAGAGCGATTATGGGGACGAATAAACGTCCGTTAAAATCTTTAAGTGACACATTAAAAGGAAAACAGGGACGTTTCAGGCAGAACCTGCTGGGGAAAAGGGTCGATTATTCCGGACGTACCGTTATCACCATCGGACCCAATCTGAGATTGCATCAGTGCGGCCTCCCAAAGAAGATGGCGCTGGAAATATTCAAGCCATTTGTTTATTATCGTTTAGAGCAGAAAGGGCTCGTTTCTACGGTAAAAAGCGCTAAAAAGATGGTTGAACGTGAAGTTCCGGAAGTCTGGGACACACTGGATGAAGTCGTAAAAGAATACCCGGTCATGTTAAACCGGGCACCCACCTTACACAGATTGGGTATTCAAGCTTTTGAACCGATTCTTATTGAAGGAAAAGCCATCCAGCTTCATCCATTGGTTTGCACGGCATTTAATGCGGACTTCGACGGCGATCAGATGGCTGTTCATATCCCGCTTTCCGTAGAAGCCCAAATAGAAGCAAGGGTATTGATGCTGTCCAGCAATAATATACTTTCTCCGGCAAACGGCCATCCCATTATTGTGCCGAGTCAGGATATTGTTCTTGGCATCTATTATATGACCAGGGGGGTTACCGGATCAAAAGGCGAAGGCAAAATATTTGCCAATCCTGAAGAGGTTCGATGTGCTTACGATGCCAAGGCAGTCGATCTTCATGCTAAAATTACGGTCAGAATCGACGGGGAAAGGTATGATACGACCGTTGGACGCATCCTTTTGTGGGAAATCATACCCAAGGACAACATCGTGATGGTGCGCCATATCAAGCTTTTAGAGGAAGAAGAGGCCACGGCTGTTTTTGAAAAACTAAAGTCCGGTAAGGATTTTGTCGGAATGGTGACCCAATATTCCAAGGGACTTGATCGGGAAAATGAAGGCCTCATCGGTCTGTTTAGAAAGGACGAATTCAAACGGATTTTCAGTGTTTCGGATCAGGACACAGACAACGTCTTTGCCCTTGAAGAAGGTGGAACAAGTCGCGTTATTTTTGCAGATGACGCCTACCATATTTTTCAAATGGTTAACAAACGACCCGAGATACCCTTTGCTATGATCAATACTGTCAAGGATAAAAGGACCTTGAGTGAACTTGTGGATTATGCATACCGAAACTTGGGACCCAAAGCTACGGTCATCCTTTCAGACCGCTTAAAAAACATCGGCTATCAATACTCAACCGAAGGCGGGCTCTCAATTTCTATTGACGCGATGATTATACCTCCAGCCAAATGGGATATTTTGAACAGTGCTGAAAAACAGGCTGAAAAAATTGGTCGACAATATACCGAGGGCCTTATCACTCAAGGTGAAAAATATAATAAGGTTGTCGATATATGGGCCAAGGCAACCGACGATGTTGCTGATGAGATGATGAAGTCCATGCGTATCGCACCTGTGATCGACAGTGATGGCAATCCGGTCCTGGATGAAAAGGGAAACCCCGTCGTTGAAGAAAGTTTTAACCCGATCTATATGATGGCCGATTCCGGTGCCAGGGGCAGTAAAGACCAAATGCGTCAGCTTGCCGGTATGAGAGGTCTGATGGCAAAACCATCCGGTGAAATCATCGAAACACCCATTAGCGCCAATTTTAGAGAGGGCCTTTCCGTGCTTCAGTATTTCATATCAACTCACGGCGCAAGAAAGGGACTTGCAGATACGGCACTTAAAACAGCCAACTCAGGTTATCTTACCCGAAGGCTTGCCGATGTTGCCCAAGACTGTATCGTTGTTGATCAAGACTGCGGGACAATGATGGGTGTTGAAGTTGAACCTTTGATGGAAGGCGGCGAAGTCATACAGCGTCTTGAAGAACGAATATTAGGGCGTGGTGCCATAGAAGACATTCACGATCCGTTTACTGATGAAGTGATTGTCAAGGCCGGTGAAGATCTGGACGAAGATGCCGTAAAGACCATTGAACATGCCGGACTGACCAAAGTGAAAATAAGATCTGTATTAACTTGCAGGACCAAAACGGGCGTGTGTGCCAAGTGCTATGGCCGGGACCTCTCCCATGGCGCGAAGGTTGAAATTGGTCAGGCAGTGGGCATCCTTGCAGCACAGTCTATCGGTGAGCCCGGAACCCAGTTGACCATGCGGACGTTCCACATTGGTGGAACAGCCAGCCGAAGGGTTGAACAGGCTGATATTAGAGCCAGGACTGAAGGAACGATTAAATTCCTCAATTTAAATGTGGTCAAAAAAGACGTGAATAGATTTGTTGTGATGAACAGAAGGGGTGGTGAAATTGCCATCATTGGTGACACCGGCCGCGAAAGAGAACGCTTTCCGGTCATTTACGGTGCTCACATCGAGGTAAAAGACGGTGACCACGTCAAGGCCGGAGATCTTCTGGTTACATGGGATCCATTTACAACGCCAATTATTACAGAGGTTGATGGTACCGTTAAATTTGGTGATATAACGGCAGGTAAAACCATGCAGGAGAAAGTTGATCCTGTTACCGGAAAATCGAGCCGAACGATCATTGAATCTAAAAGCGGCGAGGAACGTCCAAGAATCTCGATCAAGGACAAAGATGGAAAAACAGCCAACCTGCCGTCATCATCAGGCGTGGCCAGATATCTTTTGCCGATAAATGCAATTTTACTGGTTGAAGAGGGGGATGAAGTTAAGGCCGGCGATGTTATCACAAAGCTGCCCCGCGCCACGACCAAGACAAAAGATATTACCGGTGGTCTACCAAGGGTGGCCGAACTTTTTGAAGTTCGAAAACCAAAAGAAACCGCTGTATTGAGCGAAATCGATGGGTATGTTTCAATATCGAAGGCAACCAAAAAAGGAAAACAGAGAATTACCGTCGTGCCCGTGGATGTTGGTGAAAAGAAAGACTATTTGATAACGCGGGGCAAGCATATCAATGTATACGAGGGTGATTATATCAAGGCGGGTGAGGCGCTGATCAGTGGTTCGGCGATTCCTCAAGATATATTAAATATTAAAGGTGAAATTGCACTGGCACGATATCTCGTTGATGAAGTCCAAGAAGTTTATCGTTTGCAAGGTGTAAGGATAAACGATAAACACATCGAGGTCATCGTACGCCAGATGATGCGGCGTGTTAAGGTCCTTGATGCCGGAGATACAGATTTTATTCTTGAAGACCAGGTGGATCGGGTCAAGTTTGAAGAAGCTAACCAGGAAGTAATTAAGAAAGGAAAGAAACCTGCTGTGGCAGGACCTCTTATCCTGGGGATCACCAAGGCGTCACTTTCCACCGAAAGTTTTATCTCGGCTGCTTCATTTCAGGAAACCACCAAAGTGCTTACCGACGCGAGCATTGCCGGAAAAGTGGATCACCTGAGCGGACTTAAGGAAAATGTTATTATGGGAAGGATCATGCCTGCCGGCACCGGTCTTTTTAACTATAAAGGAGTGGATATCGTATTGAATTAGTAGGAGATAATTGATGGTGCAGATCTTTCTCGATAGCGGATAACGCACTTAATCAGAGAGCCCTTGAAACGGCCTGCTCAAATGCTCGGAAAAATGTTCTATCAGTAGTCTAAATTAATCACTAATTTTATATAAAAGGCTTGACAAGTCAGCCTTTAAGTTTAATAGTAATCATTTTGCCAACCTTGGATTGGCTTTATTAAAACACAAGGATTTAAGTGAAAAAATGCCGACGATTAATCAACTGGTAAGAAAAGGAAGAAAGCGAATTAAGAAGAAAACCAATACCCCGGCACTTAAGGGGAGTCCACAGAAAAGAGGGGTTTGTACCCGCGTATACACGTCGACACCCAAGAAACCCAATTCAGCATTGCGGAAGGTTGCCAGGGTTCGACTGACAACCGGCATAGAGGTTACCGCTTATATCCCGGGAATCGGACATAATCTCCAAGAACATTCGGTTGTTCTTGTCCGTGGCGGGCGTGTTAAAGACCTTCCGGGTGTTCGGTATCATATTGTCAGAGGCACCCTGGATACTCTTGGTGTCGAGGAGCGAAGACAGGGTCGATCAAAATACGGGTCCAAGAAGCCAAAGTAGAAACATGTTACATGTCACGAGATTTTCGATACTATGTCGTCGAATCTCGTTGTATGAAAATGAATAAAAAAAGTGGTGTGATATATGCCTAGAAGAAGAGAAGTTCCCGAGCGGTTTATTGTGCCGGACGCCAAGTATAACAGCAAGCTGGTATCAAAATTCATAAAATCGATCATGAAGGATGGAAAGAAGAGTATCGCAGAGTCTATTCTTTATGAAGCCATGGATATCATCGAAAAAAAGACCAATGAACCTGCCATAAAAATTTTCGAACAGGCGCTTGAAAATGCAAAACCGATGATTGAGGTCAAGTCGCGTCGCGTTGGGGGATCAACCTATCAGGTTCCAACAGAAATTCGGCCATCTCGCAGAACGGCGCTCGGCATCAGGTGGATTATCGATTTTGCTCGCAAAAGATCCGAAAAGGGAATGGTTGATAAGCTGTCGGCAGAGCTATTGGATGCCGCCAATAAACGAGGCGCCACAATTAAAAAGAAGGAAGACACCCATAAAATGGCTGAGGCGAACAAGGCGTTTGCGCACTACAGATGGTAAAATCTCAGAATGTCCATTGGGCGGTGAATAGAATTGCAAAAAATCAAACCATCTGAGGCGCTATTGGAAATATGAAGATGTACATCACTAACCCGCTTTAAAGGGAGGATTTCGAAGATGGGTAAGGCAAAGTTTGAGAGGACCAAGCCGCATGTAAATGTCGGTACGATTGGTCATATCGATCACGGCAAGACGACTTTGACGGCGGCGATAACGAAGCATATG
>Ga0102950_1000273_pt1 | contig 13702 bp, 12 predicted proteins | sample SalPon2A_B_D2_MG_FD_78505 | JGI IMG/M metagenome (GOLD analysis project Ga0102950, IMG submission 78505) | Soil microbial communities from South San Francisco under conditions of wetland restoration - Salt Pond MetaG R2A_B_D2_MG | ecosystem: Environmental > Terrestrial > Soil > Wetlands | place...
ATCTATAAGTACCGGTTTATCCGATTTAATTACTTCTGTTTCAAAATTATCATCTGATAAGGTAATAGGTTTCATTTCAATCCCTTTGGTTAAATTAAATATTTATAATAGATTTATCTTCGGATTCCCCTTGCCCGACAAAGCTTATAACATCTTCACCGCCGTCGGCATGAATCAATCCACCGGATATCCATTCACCTCCATCTTTGCAAAGTAAAGAAATTACCTTTGCAACATCTTCTGGAGATGTTAATCTTTTCCTTGGATTTTTCCTTCGTGCTACTTCAATCATTGGAATATTACCAGGAATTTTTCTTAATGCAGGTGTATCCGTAACTCCAGCCATTATTGCATTGGCTGAAATATTAAGATCCCCAAGTTCCGTAGACAACTGCCGGATATGAGATTCAAGAGCGGCTTTTGCTGCTGAGACAGCTCCGTAAAATGGAATTGCACTATGGCCGCCGGAACTAGTCATTGCAAAGATTCTTCCTTTTTTTGCAAACAATTGGTTTAATACTAGATCCTGAACCCAGTAAACTAAAGAATGAGCCATTACATCAAGTGTCATTTCCATTTGAGCTTTGGTTATTGCTTCATTTTTATTATTAGATACAAAAGATTTCAGCGATCCAAACGCAAGTGAATGTATAAGAACTTTGATAATTGCCGATCCATTTGCAATTGATTTGATTTCATTGATTATTTCCCCTCTTTTTACAGCATCTGCTGCATTAACATTAAAAAATTTACATTTTGAGCCGTAGGATTCAATTTGATTTATAATCTTTTCTACATTCGGCATGGTAGCCTGGCGATCAAGGTGAATACCGAAAATATTATATCCGTCCTCAGCTAATTTTATAGCAGAAGCCGCACCAAATCCTGAGGAAGCACCAAGTATTAACGCCCAATAATTTTTATTTTCTTCCCTATTCATCTCTTATTCATCCTTTAGCTCTTATAAAATTGAGGGCTGAAAATTACGAAATTGAAGTAAGTTAAACAACAATACTTTATTTCGATTCCGATGAATAATTCCTGTAAATGCTTAAATGTGAATAAGATCAATAAAAATGAATTAATAAATTATACTATTAAACAATTTGAATGTTTTATAAGGCTGAGATTAAAAATGTAAAGAAATGGATTTGTACTATAATTATTTTTTAGTGACGGTAAGTGAATCCTCGCCTAACAAATAAGTTACTGAATTAATAAATCCATTGGTGGGATTAATACGATAATTTTTTATAAAAAATAATCTGGGTGCAGAGCCATTTCCTTCGACATGAATGAATAAAGGTATATTACCTTTATTTTGTTCAATAATATTTTTTAATTCAGATATTTTCTCAAGCCCGTACTTTGCTTTATGAAATGAGATTCTTATACTTTGAATAAATTTTTCTCGTGCTTCCTCAAGAGGGAAAACATCATCAATATGCAATTTAATTGCGTCACCGCTGCTTTCAGGTCTGCCGACTATAAATACACATTTTTCTTCCTGTAGATACTGCCCGCATTTTTCATAAATTTTAGAAAACATCAGAGCTTCGCAAGAACCGGAAAAATCATCCAAAGTTAAAAATGCCATTGTCCTTTCAGACTTATCAATTTTAGTCTTCAGTGAAGTAATAACTCCGCATGCTTTAACCGAATCATTTGTTTCTTCCAGTTCTTCAGTTTCACCTAAATGAATATTTGCAAAATTTTTGTATTCAAATTCAAATTTACTTAACGGATGACCGGTAACGTAAAAACCTATTACTTCTCTTTCCCTGGCTAATCTTTCTTCATAAGACCATGGCTGAATGTTTGGTAATTCAGGTTCCGAAATTTTTACGTCTTCTTCAATATCGCCGAACAAACTGTTTTCGGCTACTAAAGTTGAATTTCTAGTTTTGTGCCCGAATTCCAAAGCATTTTCTACAGTCGCAAACATCTGCGCTCTATTATTCGTAATTGAATCAAAAGAACCGGCGAGAACTAATCCTTCAAGAGTTCTTTTATTTACAATCCTTGTATCAACATTTGCACAAAAATCGAATATACTGGTAAAATTTCTCCCAAGTAAATTTCTTGAAGATATAATTTCTTCAACTGCAGAGATACCTACATTTTTAATTGCCGACATTCCGAATCTGATTTTTCCATCTTCAACATCAAAATAAACTGAAGGACTGTTTACATCGGGAGGCAGGACTTCAATTTTTAACTTTCTGCAATCTTCAAGAAAGTTTGTAACTTTATTTGTATTTCCAAATTCGTTAGTTAGGTTCGCAGCTAAAAATTCAGCTGTATAATGAGCTTTAAGATAAGCTGTTTGATAAGCTACAAAACTGTAAGCAACCGAATGACTCTTATTAAATCCATAATTTGCAAATTTATCTATTGCATCAAAAATTTCCACCGCAATTTTTTTTGAGAGATTATTCTTAACTGCTCCTTCAATAAATTTTTCTTTTTGTTCAGCCATTGCAGCTAAATCTTTTTTACCCATTGCTCTGCGCAAAATGTCAGCTTCTGCTAAACTCATGCCGCCAACTCTATTTGCAATTTGGATTACTTGTTCCTGATATACGATTATACCGTAAGTTTCTTTAAGAATTAGCTCTAAAATTGCGTGAAGATATTCAACTGATTTAACTCCGAACTTTCTATCAATAAAATCATCAATAAATTCCATAGGGCCAGGCCTATATAGAGCATTCATTGCAGAAAGATCATTTAAGGTAGTGGGCTTTAATTTCTTTAAGTACTCTCTCATCGGGCCAGATTCAAACTGGAACACACCGGTTGTTTGACCTTTTGAAAAGAGCTGGAAAGTTTTCTCATCATCAAGCGGAACATTATCAATATCTACATCTACATTATGATTTTTTTTAATTAAATCTAATGCATCCCGAATAATAGTTAATGTACGAAGGCCAAGAAAATCCATTTTGAGTAATCCGGCATTTTCAATCTCCTTCATATTGAATTGAGTAACAATATCTGTTTGAGCAACTGCACTCGCTAATGGAACATAGTTACTTACATCGTCAGGAGTGATTACAACACCCGCAGCATGTTTTGATGAATTACGATTCATACCTTCGAGTACTTTAGCGTACTTTATGAGATTCTGAATCTCCGGCTCTTTAGGATTTTGAAGCCATCTCAATTCCGGAACTTCACTTATCGCCTGGTCGATAGTAAATACTTTCCCGAATTTTGAAGGGATATATTTCGTAATTTTATTAACAGTCGGGATTGGAATTTTTAACACGCGCGCGACATCTCTTATAACTGCTTTGGAAGAAAGCCTGTTAAAGGTGATAATCTGGCTTACGCATTCATTCCCATATTTTTGCCTAACATAATCTATAACCTCGCCTCGTTTATCATCTGCAAAATCAACATCAATATCAGGCATTGATTTTCGTGCGGGGTTAAGAAAACGTTCAAAAAGAAGATTATATTTTAAAGGATTTATATTTGTTATCCCCAAAGCAAAAGCAACCAGGCTGCCGGCGGCACTTCCTCTGCCGGGCCCAACTGGAATATTCATCTTTTTAGAAGAATTGATAAAATCCTGAACAATTAAAAAGTAACCTGCAAAGCCCATTTTTTTAATTGTATCAATTTCAAAATTGAATCGTTCTTCAACTTCCGGAGTAATTTCCTTTATTTTTTTATGAAGACCTTCAACTGCTAACAACTCAAAATATTCTTCTAATGTTTTTGCATGTGAATCTTTTGGAATTGGAAAAACCGGGAAAAGATGTCCTTCAAAATCTAAATTAAGATCGATTTTCGAATCTATCTCAAGAGTATTTTCAATTGCTCCTTTATAATTTTTAAAGAGATTTATCATCTCTTCGGAAGATTTAAAATATACTTGATCTGTTCCGTAACGCAATTGTCTGTAGTCAGTTCCGTTTTTATCCGATAAAAGGAGAAGGATATTATGCGGAATTGCATGGTCCGGTTCAATGTAATGACAGTCGTTAGTTGCGACTAATTTTATTCCCAATTCTTTAGAAAGCTTCGGCATTCCTTCTAAAACAGCTTTCTCAACATCCATGTTATGATCTTGAATTTCTAAGTAAAAATCTTCTTCAAAAATTTCTTTATAAATTTTTGCGATTTCACGCGCCTTATCATAATTGTTATTGATTAAATGCGGAGAAATTATTCCACCGGCGCATGCCGAGGTACAGACTAATCCGTCACGATATTTTCTTAAAAGTTCTAAATCAATTCGAGGTTTATAATAGAAACCTTCTGTATGTCCTAAAGTAGAAAGTTTGGAAAGATTTTTATAACCTTGTTTGTCCTTAGCTAATAATATTAAGTGATTATAATGCTTTGATCTTTTCCTTCCGTTATTTTCATCACTTTTTCCTTTATCAAATCTGCTCCCTTCAGTAACAATGTAGGCTTCCATTCCAACTATTGGTTTGATACCTTCTTTTTTTGCTTTTTTATAAAATTCAGCAATACCGTACATTACACCATGATCAGTCAACGCAACTGACTTCATATTATTTTTTTTAGCTGCTTTGACAAGGCCGTCAACTGTGCAGGCACCGTCTTGTAAACTGTAATGTGTATGATTATGTAAGTGAATGAAATCCGACATGAAAAAAATCCTAATTAGATCAAGAACAAAAAGTTTTTCTTAAGAAAAGATTTTAAAGAGTGATTGAAGTTTAAAAAAAATTTTAGTGTAATTAAAATTATTAATTTTAAAAATATTTTTAAGAACGAAAATTATTTTTGTCCGGTATGACCAAAACCGCCAGAACCTCTTGAACTTGAGTTCAAATCATCCGATTCTATAATATTGCCGATATAAACTTTTGATACTACAATTTGAGCAATCCTATCACCGCGGGAAATTTTAAATTTTTCTTTTCCAAAGTTTATCAAAATAATTTTTACCTCTCCACGATAGTCCGAATCAATAGTGCCTGGAGAATTTAAAACACCGATTCCATATTTTGCTGCCAAACCGCTTCTTGGCCTAACCTGAAGTTCGTAACCGGCTGGAATTTCAACTGAAAGATTTGTCGGTACTAAAATTACCTGACCGGGTTCTATAAATATTTCGTCTTTAACAGATGCTCTAATATCCATTCCGGAGCTGCCGGGAGTTGAATAAAACGGCAGCGGAATATCATCAAATTCATTTGTCAATCTTTTAATTTTTATGGTAATTTGATCTGTCATTAATTTCCTTAAAATTATTAACTTTTAATTTTTGCACCCAAGAATCTTTTTTTCAAAAAAATTATTTCTTCCTTACCTATATTAAAAATTCCAAGCAGAATAAAAAATAAAAGAAGCATTAGAAATTTATTAAGCAGTGTAATATATCCTCCGAATAATTGCGCATAATATATAATTCCAACAATTGCAATCGAAATAAATATTTTACCAACCTTAGCATATTCATAATCAATATGATAAAATTTTTGAGTAACAATATAATAACCTGAAGACATTACTAAGTATGCTGCCAGCGTAGCGAGAGCTGCACCTGTAATATTTTGAATCGGAATTAAAATAAAACACAAAGCAATATTTACTACGGCACCTAAACCGGTCATTAACGGAACATAAAGGCTTTTTTCCTTAATATAAATGCCAGCAATAAAAACCTGGTATAAACCGTTGAACATATATGCAAAAAGTATAATCGGAACTATGTTAAGTCCGCTAAGATATTCTTTGCCGATAATGGAGTGTCCAAAAATATGGAATTGAGCCAAATCAGAAATAAATAATGAAAGCACAACTAAAATAATACTTGCTGCCAATGTAAAATAAGTTAAAACTTTAGAGAAAATTTCTTTGGCATTTTTTTCTTCTGCGTTCTGCAAAAAGAAAGGCTGCCAGGCATATTGAAACATATTAACAAACAAAAGCATAAAAATGCCAAGCTTGTAGTTAGCACTATATAATCCGGAGGTGCTTAAATCTGTTAAATGTGTAAGAATCGGTCTATCAACTCCTTGAATTAGCATTGCAGCAAGTCCTGCAGGAAAATACGGCAATCCGAATTTAAGTAATCTTTTTAACAATGTTTTATTTATTCTAAACCTAAAACTTTTAAAGATAGACGGGAACAACAATAAGAATGAAACAATTGACGCTGCCAAATTACTTACAAAAACTGCTTCAATTCCCCATTTCAATTTTAAAATTAAGAATAAATTCAGGGAAACATTTACAACTATATTAATTATCTTAAATGCTGCAAACTTTTTTGCCTTATGTTCAAGGCGAAGTTTAATAAAAGGAAGGACACTTATAGCATCAAAGAAAAGTATTGGCCCTGCTAAGTACATTAAGTAGTAGAAATCTTTTGGAACATCAAGTATCCAATAAATCGGGGCTTTAAGAAGCATTAAAATACTTGTTAAAACAATTGCAACACTAATGACAGAAAGGAAAGGTGTAGAAAAATTATCTTTTTCATCTCCTATAACCGGTGCCGACGCAAACTTTAAAAAAGCCGCATCCATTCCATAAATTAGTACTACGTTAAAAACTGCAATAAAAATATATAGGTTGGAATAGACACCAAAATCTCTTGTTGTAAACACATGAGTGTAAAATGGCACTAAAAGGAATGTAAGAAATCTTCCAACTATTGTACTAATTCCGTATATGGCAGTATCTTTTGTAAGCTGTTTTAGTTTATCAAACATTCTATTATTTGAAAATCATTCTTAACAAAATTATAATCACTTTTGAATAAAAATTTCTAAAGATATATCCAATGCTTTTACACTATGAGTTAATGCTCCGACAGAAATAAAATCGACACCGGTTTCTGCAATTTGTTTTACAGTGCTTAAATCAATTCCTCCGGATGCTTCAATCTTGCATTTCCCATCAATTAACTTTACGGCCTCTTCCATTTCTTTAATATTAAAATTATCCAGCATTATAAAATCCACATTACATTTTAATGCTTCAGCAACCTGTTCCAAATTTGTTGTCTCTACTTCTATTTTAAAATTAGAACCTTTTGATTTTCTATATTTCTTACATGCATTAACAGCTTTTGTAATTGAACCGGCAGCAACTATATGATTATCTTTTATCAAAAACATATCATATAATCCGATTCGATGATTTTCACAACCACTTATTTTTACTGCTAATTTATCAATATATCTAAGACCGGGGGCAGTTTTTCTTGTATCTAGGATTTTAGCGTTAGTATGCTTTATATTTTTAACAAAAGTATTTGCAGATGTTGCAATTCCGCTCATTCTTTGAAGAAAGTTTAAAGCTGTTCTTTCTGTTGTTAAAATTGAAGCGATACTTCCTTCAATAGTTGCAGCAACTTGTCCCGATGTTACTTTTTCACCATCATTTTTGTTTTTCTTAAATTTTAATTCAGGATCAAAAATGCTATAAAGAGTCTCAAGTACATCAAGTCCGGCAATAACACCATCCTGCTTTACAAGAAGTTCTCCTAAACCAATTATATCTTTCTTAACAATTGCTGAAGTTGTGATATCACCTTTCCCGATATCTTCATTTAAAGCATTTTCAATAATATTTTTTAAAATAGGATTTATCATTTTTTAATTTCATAAAAAGGTTTCATCGCTTCATTAAAAAAATCAGGCGGTCTCACTGCTTTTTTGGAATCTTTTTTAATAAAAACATGCTCGGTAAAACCTTCAGCAACTATATTATTGTTTTCTTTCCTGTATACTTTATAATCTATATGAATTCTTAGTCTCGGTAATTCTTTAACGATTGATTCGATGATAAGAACATCATCATAATAAGCAGGGCTTATATATTTTGCAAAAGTTTCTAAAACTGGAAGCTGATATCCTTTATTTTCAATAAAGCTGTACGGCAAGCCGTTTTCTCTAAGCATTTCAGTTCTTCCAACTTCAAAATATTCAAGATATTTTCCATTGTAAACAAACTGCATTTGATCCGTATCAGCATAACGAACACGAATTTCGGTTTTATGACTTAACATAATCTTAATTACTATTTTAAATTTACTGTACAAATTTATTAAAAGGCAGGTTAAGCAGAAAATTTTATTTCGAAAGCTCTTTTTCTAAACAATATTTTTATATTAGAAAAAGTCGACTTAAACAGCATTTACATTTCCTTTGATACTAAATTTTTTCCCAGTCTTCTTTGGATATATTTGCCTGTTTTAAAATCCTCGATAATAATTCCTTTCCAATTTCATTTTTATGAGGATTGGGAATTGTAATGGTTAAGTCCTTTTTTATCATGAAAGGATGTTTGCTGCCCGAATACGGACCGTCAAAACCAAATAATTTTAAACACCTCACCAATTCTTTTTGTTTAATAGGGCCAAAAGGTGGCATTAGGCTGCAGTCTCTTTTTTAACTTTTATTTCTATACCATCGACCTTAGGAACATGAAGATTTTTATAAATACGAAATAATATCCATTCTTCCAATACTTCTTCCAAGTCATCTCGGCATTCCTCTAAAGTTTTAGCATTTGCATACACACCCGGGCATTCTCGTATTTCACCATAATATGAATGGTCGTCATTCAGTATTTCATAAGAAGCATGCTTCATTGCTTTTTTAATATATTGAGTTAACATAATTTCGTATTATTAATTTAAGTTTTTATTCTATTCAGTAAAAGCACCCATTTTACCAAATTTTTCCAATCTGCTGTCAATTAGCTTTTCCGGTTTTATTTTTATCAATTGTTCTAATTCTTCCTTCAACACATCTTTTAATATTTTTGCCGCTTCGGTATGTTCTTTATGTGCTCCGCCCATTGGTTCCGGTATTATTCTATCAATTAATTTTTGTTCAAGAAGATCAGGAGCCGTAAGCTTGAGAGCTTCAGCAGCTTGTTCTTTATAGTCCCAGCTTCTCCATAATATGCTTGAACAAGATTCCGGACTAATAACGGAATACCAGCAATTTTCCATCATTAAAATTCTATCACCAACACCGATCCCTAAAGCACCGCCGCTGGCACCTTCACCAATTATAACCACAATAATAGGAACCTTCAAACGGCTCATCTCAAAAAGATTCCTTGCAATAGCCTCTGCCTGACCGCGTTCTTCAGCTTCAATTCCAGGATATGCACCGGGAGTATCGACCATTGTTATTACCGGCTTTCCGAATTTTTCAGCAAGTTTCATTAACCGCAAAGCTTTTCTATAACCTTCAGGATTAGGCATACCAAAATTTCTGTATAAATTAGTTTTTGTATCCCTTCCTTTTTGGTGACCAATAATCATCACTTTATAATCATCAATTGAAGCAAAACCACCTACAATTGCTTTATCATCTTTATAACCTCTATCACCGTGTAATTCTACAAAGTTATTTGTAATTAAATAAATATAATCTAATGTATATGGCCTGTCGGGGTGCCTGGCAAGTTGAACCCTCTGCCACCTAGTGAGATCTTTATATATTCCCTCTTTTAATTGTTTTACTTTTTCTTCAATATTATTAATTTCTTTTTCAATATCCATTTTATCGGAAAGTCTTTTCATTTCTTCCAACTTAGCCTCAAGTTCAACGATCGGTTTTTCAAAATCTAAAATTGTTTTTGCCATAATAAAATTAACTTCCCCACATTTTGTTAAATGTTTTTCCTAAAATTTCCACATCCAGCCAAATATTTTGATTTTTCGCGTAAAATATGTTAAGATTTTCATCATTTGTTCCTTCTTTACCTTCTAAATACCAGAGCCCGGTCAAGCCTTTTTTACCAAGGAATAAATTATTTAAATTCTGCAATTCTTTCGGACCTACAAAACTAAACTTACCCGAAAAAACTGAAGGAACATTCAAAACAAATTTTTTAAACTCTGTGTGCTTTTTACTTAGCTTTAAAATCAAATATATGAAAGGATAAATAAAAAACAAAACCATTAAAGAAAGTGTTATGTCGAATAATCTCTTTAGGAATCTAGACATAGGTTTGGAAATATTGTAACTAATTTCAATTAAAGGCATATCCTCTAATATAGAAACCGAGGTTTTGCCGACAAGAAAATCCAAATTATTACCGATTAATTTAAATTCTACATTTTCATTTTGGCAGGTTGCAACTATCGCCATCATTTGATGATAAGATAACTCTTCTGTAGATAATATAACTTCATTTATTTTTCTTTCATTAATTATCTTCTTCATGTTATCAACGGTTCCGATTACATCAAAGCCTTCAATTATACTTCCGACATCTTTATTTGTAAGTCCTATTAATCCGGAAATAATACGAGCATCAGAATGAACCGAATTTAATTTATTAGCAATTTTTATCGAAGGTGAATTTGTTCCTACTATGATTGTTTTTTTATGTTCTAAATTTTCAGCATTTAATCCAACCTTAAAAACGATTTTTAGAATAATTCTCCAGGAAATGAGGACTAAAAATAAAATAATATAAGTAATAATAATTGCAGCTCTGCTGAAAGCATATTGTTTAAAGAAAAAAGTTAATGTTGAAACAATAACAAAACTAATTGAAATAGTTAGAAAGTTTTTAAGAACTGGCAGGGCATCTCTTTTATAAATACCTGAAATACCGGAAACAACTATATGAATTAGAGCCGGAATAGTATAAATAACAGGGAAGCTATAACGCGGAAATCCATGCCAGTTAGATATTTTACCATATAAAATATTGGCGATAAAAAGTGATAGGTCGAAGAAGAATAGATCTAAAATGATAGAAGAAAGTATTAATTTTCTTCTTCCAACGAATGCAAAAAATTTTCTGATAGTGATTGCAGAAAGAAGTATTATCTCAACTAAAAATGAACCCGACAAATGTTTCTTAACAAAAAGATTCATTGCATTGTAGAAAACTTTTGTCTCATCAAAGCTGCTTCTTTTTGTGCTTTCTCCCTTATAATGAATTATCTGAGTGTCATGAACGTAAAAAACTTTATAGCCTGCTTTCTGAACCCGATAACATAAATCGAGATCTTCTCCATACATAAAAAATTCTTCATCAAATCCGCCTATTTTTTCGAAGACCTCCCTTTTCATCATCATGAATGAACCGGAAACTGCATCAACTTCATAAGTTTGGTTTTCATCAAGGTATGTAAGATTATACCTGGCAAAAATTCTGCTTTTGGGAAAAATTGAGCTTAGTCCCGTTACTTTACAAAACGAGGTCCATGGCCCGGGGAAACTGCGACGGCAGGCTAATTGAAGTGACCCGTCAGGGTTTAGTATTTTGCAGCCGGCTAAACCCGCTTCAGAAGTATTTTTAAAAAATTGAAGCATTCTATGAACAGTATCTTCACGCAGCAAAGTATCAGGGTTTAATAAAAGCAAGTACATACCTTGTGCTATTTTTAAGCCAAGATTATTTGCTTTACTAAATCCTAAGTTTTCCTTATTTGCAATTAATTTAACAGAAGGAAATTTTTCTTTTATGAATTCAACGCTGCCGTCGTTAGATGCATTATCAATAACTATTATTTCATAATCGATATTTAAAGCAGATTTGGTTATTGAATGAAGGAGATTCTGCAGAAATTCTTTAACGTTATAGTTTACAATTATGATTGATAAATCCAATTGCATTCTTATAAATTAAGTCCTAAAATACTTCTTATTCTTAATTTCCATACCATAAAAATTGCTTCTCGAACAATTTTCTTCGACATTTTTGAAGAGCCCATCATTCGGTCAATAAAAATAATTGGGATTTCACCAATTTTAAATCCTTTTTTCCAAGCTTTATAAGTCATTTCAATTTGAAAAGCATAGCCGTTTGATTTAATATTATCCAAATCTATTGATTCTAGGATTTCACGCTTAAAACATTTGAAACCGCCGGTTGCGTCGCGGATAGGCATTCCGGTAACAATGCGTGTATAAATATTTGCAAAGTAACTTAATAACAATCTTCGCATTGGCCAGTTTACAACATTTACTCCTTTCACATACCTGCTACCTAAAACTAAGTCACACTCCTTGATAGACTGGAGAAAATTTTTAATCTCCTTTGGATCATGAGAATAATCAGCATCCATTTCAAATATATAATTATAATTATTCTCCAAAGCATATTTAAATCCCGCAACATAAGCAGTTCCTAAGCCCATTTTCTTATCTCTTCGAAGAAGTTTTACTCTCTCATTCGTTTTACCTAATTCCTTTACAACATTTCCGGTTCCATCGGGAGAATTATCATCAACTACTAAAATGTCAAGATTATTTTTATACCTTCCCAAAACGTCAGGAATAATAAGCTGAATATTCTCAAGTTCGTTATATGTAGGAATAATTATGAGAGATTTGTCAGTCATATGCTTGGCTTTTCTTTATAATTATTTATTGTCATTAGGTTTCGTTGTCGTTTACTTTATTGCTACTTTTAATCATTTGGCTTCGCCGTCATTTACTCTATTGTTATTTATAGTCATTTGACTTCGTCGTCATTTGTTGTCATTAGGTTGTCATTAGTATTTCTTTTTTATTCTTGAGAAGTAAAATTTTTTTTGCCTATAGAGTTAATATAATTATTTAGTTTGACGCCAATCCGATCAATATTTTTTAAAAAATAATTCAAAGGTTTCATTATTCAATAATTTTCTTTTATTTGCCTTTGTTAACCAAGTCTTTGTTTCATATAAAGAGCCTCTCGAATAATAGCAGAGTTGTTTTTCTTCTTTATAGAAAAATCTTCCAAAACCTTCACTAAGATTAGCAGCTACCGAATCTGCAGCTTTAATTAATTGTTTGCCCACTGTATCTTTTGCAAAGTAATCCCAATTAGTCGTGATTTCTCAAATTTGCTCGCCTATCTCCATTGCCAATTGTTATACTTGTAATTCTTCAAGTTTCATTTTAATCTCCCTCTTAATTAACTAGATAATGACTATAAATGACAATTTAATGACTACTAAATGACGATTGTTTTTCCACTAATTGTAATGCCCTTTTCCCAATAATACTACAAAAATTGTTCTAAATAAAATTTTAAAGTCCATCCTAATAGACATATTTTCAATATAAAATAAATCATATCTAAGTTTTATTTTTACATCTTCAATTGTTTCGTCATATTTATGTTTTACCTGTGCCCATCCTGTTATTCCCGGACGAACTTTAAGCCTTCTTTTGTAATAAGGAATTTCTTTTGAAAGTTTTTCAACAAAAAAAGGCCGCTCTGGTCTGGGACCAATAATACTCATTTCACCATTTAAAACATTAATCATTTGGGGTATTTCATCAATCCGAACCTTTCTAATAAACTTCCCTACTCTTGTAATTCTAGGATCATCTTTCTGGGACCAAACCGGGCCGGTTGTTTTCTCAGCGTCTTTTTTCATTGATCGAAATTTATAAATTTTAAATATCTTCCCATTTATCCCGCATCTTTCCTGTTTAAAAAAAACTCCGCCATCAGTATCAATTTTAATTGCAATAGCAGTTATTAAAGTAACCGGCAAAGTTATAATTAGTATTACTAACGATACAATTATATCTAGCAATCTTTTTAATTTTTTTTCCCATTCCGGCATCAATTGAGGCATAACATCTATTAATGGAATACCATACAATTGCGATGTTTTTGCCTGTCCGCTTAAAATTTCATACAGATCCGGTACAATCTTTAATCCAACATTTTTAGGCTCGCATGTTGCAATTATTCCAACCAGTTCGTCTCTATCTTCTTTCTCCAAAGAAATAAT